>WBZT01000037.1_pt1 | contig 110085 bp, 99 predicted proteins | sample 5204241 | NCBI WGS metagenome assembly WBZT01 (sample SAMN12344358, study PRJNA552823) | activated sludge metagenome | biome: Activated sludge suspended growth; feature: Nitrification reactor; material: Wastewater; isolation source: activated sludge from nitrification reactor of wastewater...
GATCACGTCAACGTGTTCACCGCCATCGCGAGCGACAACGAGGGCAACGCGGACACGGCAACCGATGACGCGACCGTGACCTTCACGGACGTGCTTCCGGCGATCACGGTCATCAAGTCGGCGAACCCGACCTCGGTGCCGGAGACCGGTGCGAATGTCACGTACACCTTCCAGGTCCTGAACACGACGACCGAGCCGGTCACCATCACGGCGCTGTCGGACGACAAGTTCGGAACATTGGCCGGGGACGATGACTGCCAGGTCGGCGCGGTGCTCGGTGCCAACGCTTCCTGCACCTTCAGCCTCACTAAGTGGGTGGCTGGGGACGCTCCCAACAGCCACGTCAACGTGTTCACCGCCACGGTGAAGGACGACGAGGGCAACACGGGTTCGGCCACGGACGATGCCACGGTGGTCTTCACCGACGTCCTGCCTTCGCTCACGGTCACCAAGACGGCGAGCACGAGCTCGGTCAACTTCCTCGGCGGCAGTGTGACCTTCACCTTCACGGTGTGGAACACGTCGAAGGAAGCGGCGACACTCACGTCGCTGACCGACACGGTGTTCGGCAACCTGAGTGGCAAGGGCACGTGCTCGGTCCCGCAGACGCTCGCAGCCAGCGACGCGGTCAGCGGTGGCGCAGACACCTACACATGCACCTACACCACCACGCTGAAGGGCACGCTCAACCAGAACGGCCCGGGCTACGTCAACCACTACAACGTGGTCACCGGCACGGTCACCGACGATGACAACAACAGCGCGTCGGCGAGCGATGACGAGACGGTGACCTTCACGTGGTGGGGTCGCACCCCGGGCTACTGGAAGAACTGGCCGGGGCAGTGGCCGACCTTCTCCGTCACCAACTGGCAGAACAAGACCGTTGCAGTGACGACGAAGACTCTGGTACGCAGCGTCTTCAACGTGCCGACGAGCTACACATGCATCAAGAGCACGGACACGCTCATGACGGCACTGTCTTACCAGGGTGGTGGCACCGACTGCGGCGCGGCTCAGAACCTGCTCCGCGCGGCGGTATCCGGATTGCTCAACGAGGCGTACTACGGGGCTGAGTACCCGGCGTTCGACTCGGTCAACGCGCTCATCAACGCGGTCAACGCTGCGCTCAACAGCGGCAGCCGGCAGCTGATGATCGACCTGATGATCTACCTCAACTACTACAACAATGGCGATCACGGCACCGACCCCAGGCCCGGCGTCTGATATCACGTGACCGCTCAACCCGGTGACGGGGAGTCGACAGACTCCCCGTCACCGGGGCGTTCAGGCCCTGAGGGCTTGGTCGCCGCACCGCATACCCGAGTGTCGGGGAGGGGAAGTAGGGTCGGAGGGTGACCACGGCCCTGTACCGGCGCTACCGCCCCGAGACGTTCGCCGACGTCATCGGGCAGGAGCACGTGACCGAGCCGCTCATGCAGGCGCTGCGCACGGGTCGGGTCGGGCATGCCTACCTGTTCAGCGGGCCGCGCGGCTGCGGCAAGACGACGAGCGCGCGCATCCTCGCCCGGTGCCTCAACTGTGAGCAGGGCCCCACCCCGACGCCCTGCGGCACGTGCGACTCATGCGTCGCTCTCGCGCGCGGCGGCCCGGGCTCGGTCGACGTCATCGAGATCGACGCGGCGAGCCACGGCGGCGTCGACGACGCCCGCGACCTGCGCGAGCGGGCCGCCTACGGGCCGGCGCAGAGCAGATTCAAGGTCTACATCATCGACGAGGCGCACATGGTCACCCCGCAGGGCTTCAACGCCCTGCTCAAGATCGTCGAAGAGCCCCCCGAGCACGTGAAGTTCGTCTTCGCGACGACCGAGCCGGAGAAGGTCATCGGCACCATCCGCTCGCGCACCCACCACTACCCCTTCCGGTTGGTGCCCCCCGCCAAGCTCACCGCCTACCTCGAGCGGCTCTGCGAGCAGGAGCGGGTGACCGTGGCGCCGGGAGTGCTCGGTTTCGTCACCCGCGCGGGCGGCGGGTCGGTCCGCGACTCGCTGTCCGTCCTCGACCAGCTCATCGCGGGATCGGGCGACGAAGGCCTCACCTACGAAGGGGCCGCTTCTCTCCTCGGATTCACCGGGGTCGAGTTGCTCGACGCGACGATCGACGCGCTGGCCGCTCGCGACGCCGCAGGTGTCTTCGCTCAAGTCGACAAGGTCGTCGAATCCGGTCACGACCCGCGGCGGTTCGCGATGGACCTGCTCGAGCGGCTCCGCGACCTCATCATCGTCGCCGCCATCCCCGACGGCGCCGCTTCGGTCCTTCGTGGGGTGCCCGAGGACCAGCTCGACCGGATGCGCGGCCAACAGGCCAGGTTCGGACCGGGGGCGCTGTCACGCGCGGCCGACATCGTCAATGCGGGCGTCACCGAAATGACCGGTGCCACGGCGCCTCGGTTGCAGCTCGAGCTCATCTGTGCCCGCATCCTTCTGCCGGCTGCCTCAGGCGAGTCCGGCTACGCCGCCCGGCTGGACCGGCTCGAGCGGCGCTTCGAACTCGGCGCAGGGCCCGCATCCCCCGCCATGCCAACCATGACACCCGAGCGGAAACGCTCGCCGGCCGCTCCGCCCGTAGGGACGCCTGCCCCCGCAGGGACGCCTCCACCCGCGACGGCAGCCCCGGCCGCGCCGTCACCTGACGCTACGGGAGCCTCCGCTGCCCCGCAGGCTCCCGCCGGACCTGCGGCTGTCCCAGCCAGCATGCCGCCGACGCAGCCGGCACAGACGTCGCCCTCAGCCTCGTCGGGTCCCGCGACCGGACACGTCGACGTCGCGGCGGTCCGCCGGGTCTGGCCCGAGGTCCTCGGCCGGGTCTTCCACATGCGCCGGGCGACGTGGACCTTCCTCTCCTCCCACGCCCAGGTGCTCGACTACGACGGCGACCGGCTCGTCCTGGGCATCGCGACGGTCGGCCTCACCCAGACCTTCCGACAGGGCAATCACGCCGAGCTCGTGCGCCAGGCACTCATCGAGGAGATCGGCCTCGACGCGCGGGTCGAAGGCGTCCCCATGCCTGAGGAGAGCGGAGCCGGGGGGGCGGCCGCGCCGGGGCCGCCCTCGCCGGCCCCAGCGCCACCGACCCCCGCACCCGCGTCCGATCGCGCGGTGCCCTCCTCCGACGCCGCGCCGGCCCGCTTCGAGGCCGCCGGTCCGCCGGCCGGCAACCCCGAGCGTGCCCCCGCGGCGCCTCCGGTCGACCCTCCCGAACCGCCGTTCGTCGCCGACACCCCGCGCGCCGATCCCGCTCATGCAGACCCCGGCCATGCCTCCGCCCTGGCCCCGCCGGCCCGTCCATCGGCCGCCCCCGCCGTGCGCGCCGAGTTGGCCCGGGCCAAGGAGGCGACCCGCCGCTCCCTCGACGACCGGCACCATGCAGCCGAGGGCTCCGGCCCGAGGTCGGCCGACGCGCGGCATACCGCGTCGGGGCCTCCGCGTGGATCGGCGGCACCCGAGGACGAGGTGAGTCGGGACGACGAGGACGTCGAGGGTGCCGAGGCCGGCCAGGCGGTCGTCGAACGCCTGCTCGGGGCACGGGTGGTCCGGGAGATCGAGGACTGAGCGCGGCCGGCTGACTCGCCGCCCACTACGGTGGGCGCATGCTCTACCGGGTCGGCTCGCTCGCGCTCAAGCCGCTGGCCCACGTTCTCTACCGGCCGACCGTGACCGGGGTCGAGAACGTCCCCCGCGACGGCGGGGTGATCCTCGCGAGCAACCACCTGTCCTTCGTCGACTCGATCGCGATCCCGCTCACCGCACCGCGCAAGGTGAGCTTCCTGGCCAAGTCGGAGTACTTCACCGGCTCCGGGCTCACCGGCATCGTCACTCGCGGCTTCTTCGAGAGCGTCGGCGCGATCCCGGTCGACCGCAACTCCTCACGCGCCGCTCAGGAATCGCTCGATCTCGCCCTCGAGGTGCTCCGGGACGGCCGGGCCTTCGGGATCTACCCCGAGGGCACCCGCTCGCGGGACGGCCGCCTGCACCGTGGGCGCACCGGCGTCGCCTGGCTCGCCCTCACCGCCGGCGTCCCCGTGGTCCCGGTCGGCCTGCGCGGGACCGACGAGATCCAGCCGGTCGGCTCGTCCTGGCCGCGGATCGCCCGCGTCTCGGTGACCTTCGGGCCGGCCATCCAGCCGGACGCCTACCGCGGTATGCCGCAGGGCCGCGCGCGCCGCGAACTCACCGACGAGGTGATGGCTGCGATCGCGGCCCTCACCGGCCAGGAGCGGGCCGACAGCTACAACGAGCTTCCTGCCGACGGCGAGGACTGAGCGTCGGTGCCCGGCTGGGCGCCGCGTGGCGCCCGGCATGCGTCCACCTAGAGTGCAGCCATGAACCTCGCCGACCGGATCCGCGGTGGCCTGCTCGGCCTGCTCGTCGGGGACGCGCTCGGCGTGCCCTACGAATTCCACCCCGCACACGGCATACCGCCGCGGGAGGAGATCGACTTCGTGCCGCCCCCGGGCTTCGACCGGGCCCATCGCGGGGTGCCTCCGGGCACCTGGTCGGACGACGGGGCGCAGGCGCTCGTCCTGCTCGAATCCCTCCTGCGGGTCGGCCGACTCGACCTCGACGACGTCGGGCGCGGTCTCGTGCGCTGGGCGGACGAGGGCTGGTATGCCGTCGACCGGCACGTCTTCGACATCGGGATCCAGACCAGTCACGCAGTGGCGGCCCTGCGCGCCGGAGTGCCCGCCGCGCTCGCCGGCCCGAGCGACGTCCACGCCAACGGCAACGGCTCGCTCATGCGCGTGTTGCCCCTCGCGCTCTGGCACCTCGGCTCCGACGCCGAGCTGGTCGCCGACGCCTTCGCCCAGTCGGCCGTCACCCACGGGCATGTGCGCAGCCAGGTGTGCGGCGCGCTCTACTGCCTGTTCGCCCGACGACTCCTGCTCGGTATGCCGCCCGCCGCCGCCTGGTCCGCCGCCTGGGCGGCCTTCGAGCAGGTCCACCCCGAGGGGACGCCGGAACACACCGAACTCACGAGCGCCGTCTTCCCGACCGGCGCGGCATACCAGGTCCGGGGCGGGGGCTACGTGGTCGAGTCGATCCGGGCTGCCGTCGCCCTCGTCACCGCGAGCGGTCCGGGCCCGGTGGACTTCGCGCGCGTCGTGACCGGGGCGATCGCCCTCGGCGACGACACGGACACGACAGCGTGCATCGCCGGTGGGCTCGCGGGGATCGTCGTCGGGGAGGGCGGCATACCGCGGCGGTGGCTCGACGCCCTGCGGGGGCGAGAACTCGTCGAACCACTACTCGATCGGCTCGTCGCTCGGCGCGTCGTCCCCGCGTGCGGCACCGTGGGCGACACCCGAGGCACGTAGGCTGACGCCCGTGTACGAGGGCATCGTCCAGGATCTCATCGACGAGCTCGGCAGGCTGCCGGGCATCGGTCCCAAGAGTGCCCAGCGGATCGCCTTCCACCTCGTCCAGGCCGACCCCGCCGATGTCACCCGGCTCGTCCAGGTGCTCGCCGAGGTCAAGGACAAGATCCGGTTCTGCGAGCTCTGCGGCAATGTCGCCGAGGCGGCCCGCTGTCGCATCTGTGCCGACCCACGTCGCGACCAGACCGGCATCTGCGTGGTCGAGGAGCCCAAGGACGTCGCCGCCATCGAGCGCACCCGAGAGTTCCGCGGGCTCTACCACGTGCTCGGCGGCGCGATCAGCCCGATGGACGGGATCGGGCCCGAGGACCTGCGCATCCGCGAACTCGTCGCACGGCTGGCCGACGGGACCGTGACCGAGGTGATCATCGCGACCGACCCCAACATCGCCGGCGAGGCAACCGCTACTTATCTCACGCGCACGCTGGTGCCGCTCGGCGTGCGCGTGACGAGGCTCGCATCCGGCCTGCCGGTGGGTGGGGACCTGGAATACGCTGACGAGGTGACCTTGGGACGGGCCTTCGAGGGGCGGCGAGCCGTCCATGCCTGAGACGTCCGCTCCCGCCACGTCGACAGCCCCCACGACGGCCACGGCGACGAACGGGGGCGCGGAGGTCCAGGCACTGGCCGCGGAATCCGCGGTCGAGGCGCGGACCTATCTCGCGGCCGTCACCGAGGTCGCCTCCGGTTCGTCGCCGGACATCGCCATCCCCGTGCTCCTGCTCGCCACTTCGCAGCTGCTGCTCATGGGGTCGCGGCTGGGCGCATTGCAGGACATCGTCCTGGACGAGCGCTTCGAGGCCGATCCCGGGCCGGACGTCGACCTCGAGCCCGTGCGGGACAGCCTCGCCAACCTCTTCGAAGGGCTGGACGACTACGCCGACGTCGTCGACCCGGTGACCCGGGCCGAGCTCACCACCGGCTCGTTGTCCAACGACGTCACCGAAATCTGCCTGGCCCTCTCCCATGGACTGCGCCACTACGACGCGCACCGCGAGGTGGAGGCGTTGTGGTGGTGGCAGTTCTCCTATCTGTCGACCTGGGGTGAGCGCGCGGCGGCGTCCCTGCGCGTGCTCCAGTCGATCCTCGGCCACCTGCGACTCGACGCGGACGACGAGCTCGTCGCGGATGCGGAGTTCGACGCGCTGCACCCCTAGAACGAATCGCGGTTGGACACCCGCTGGTGGAACAGGAGGACACCGGGTGGTTCAGGTCATCTACTGTCGCGGAGCCGCGCTCGGCTGGTCGGCGATCGATCGGCTGGCGGCCCTCGCGGGGGACTTCTTCGACTCGCCGGTCCTCACCCTGCAGCCGGGCCGGGCCGCTCGCCTGAAGGGGGCGGCGCTCAGTCTCCTGCCCCGACCGCGGTCCTCGGAGGCATATCTGTTCATCGCGGCCCAGCCGCAGCACCTGGCAGCCGTGGGCGACCTCGGGTCCATCGTCGGACGCAGGGGCCACGTGTGCGCGTGGGTGATCGACTCCTTCTGGACCGAGCGCCTGCCTCCGACCATCGCGTGGTCCCGGCCGGTCGACAGCTTCTACATCACGGACGCGGAGCTCGTCGGCCACTACCGTCGCGCGACCCGCCGACCGGTCCACTGGCTCCCCTGGGGTGCGGACGTCGTGGGGATGCCGGACGCCTCCGGCCCGCGCCCCGTGGACGTCCTGCGCCTCGGGCGTCAGCCGGTGCAATGGGAGGACGACGAATCGATCGGGACGCTCATGGCCGCGCGCGACCTCGCCTACCGCGGCCGCCCGCCCCTCTTCGAGGATCCCGTGCGCAACCAGGCGGAGGTGGTCGATGCGGTGAGTGGCGCCAAGTTCGTCGTCGCCTTCGGCAACATCTCCGCACCGGACCTATACACCCATCCCCGTCACGAATACCTCACCGGCCGTTGGACCGAGGCGCTCGCAGCGGGAGCCTCGGTGGTCGGCATCCCGCCCAACTGCGTCGCCACGCGGGAGCTGCTCTGGCCGGAGGGGCTGGTCACCCTGCCCACGACCGACATGCGGGGCAACCTCGACCTGGTCACCGAGGCGGTCGCAGGATGGTCCCCTGCGCAGGCGGTTCGCAACCAGCGGCTGGCCCTGGCCCGGCTGGACTGGCGGCGCCGCCTCCTGCGGGTGGCACGGGATCTGGGCGTCTCGCCGGCGGGCGCAGATCGCGCGAGGGCGGTCCTGAGCGGGCGGCTGGCCTCAGCGGGCTGAGCGGATCCACCCGGGGCGAAGGGGCGGGAGCGACGCCTCCGGCCGGATGGCGAGACCGACGTCTCGCGCGCTGGCGAGTGGGACGGCATACCCGCGACGGCGACTAGACTCGGGCGCCCGCACAATCGCCTCCCGGGAGCACGTCGTGAGCGTCATCGTCCAGAAGTACGGCGGGTCGTCGGTGTCTGATGCCGACGGCGTCAAGCGCGTCGCCCGCAGGATCGTCGAGACCAAGCGGGCCGGACACGACGTCTGCGTCGTCGTCTCGGCGATGGGCGACACCACCGACGAACTGCTCGATCTTGCGCAGAAGGTGAGCCCCAATCCGCCCGGGCGCGAGATGGACATGCTCCTCACCGCGGGGGAGCGCATCTCGATGGCCCTGCTCGCCATGGCGATCGCCGACCTCGGCATGGAAGCCCGTTCGTTCACGGGCTCGCAGGCAGGCGTGATCACCGACGCCGTCCACGGCAAGGCGCGGATCCTCGACGTCACTCCCGGCCGGATCAGCCAGGCACTTGCCGATGGGCACATCGCCATCGTGGCCGGCTTCCAAGGTGTGAGCCAGGACAGCAAGGACATCACGACCCTCGGGCGTGGCGGCTCGGACACCACGGCCGTCGCCCTCGCCGCGGCGCTGCGCGCCGATGTCTGCGAGATCTACACCGACGTCGACGGCGTCTTCACCGCCGACCCGCGGATCCTGCCCGCGGCGCGCAAGCTGTCCGTCCTCTCGAGCGAGGAGATGCTCGACCTGGCCGCCAACGGCTCCAAGATCCTCCACCTGCGGTGCGTCGAATACGGGCGGCGGCACGGCATACCCATCCACGTCCGGTCCTCGTGGTCTCGCCACGAGGGCACGTGGATCCTCGAGAACCCCTACGGCCCAGGGAGCGACATGGAAGCCCCGATCATCACCGGCATCGCCCACGACCGCAGCGAGGCCAAGGTCACCGTCGTCGGCGTCCCCGACGAGCTCGGCAAGGCCGCCGACATCTTCACCGTGGTCGCCGATGCCGGCATCAACATCGACATGATCGTCCAGAACGTCTCGGCCGCCGCGACCGGACGCACGGACATCTCCTTCACGCTCCCGGCTGCCGACGGCGCCCGGGCGATGTCGGCCTTGCAGGGAGCGCGTACGCTCATCGGGTTCGAGGAACTGCGCTACCACGACCAGATCGGCAAGCTCTCCCTCGTCGGCGCGGGCATGCGGACCAACCCGGGCATCTCGGCCCGGCTCTTCCGCTCGCTCGCGGAGGCGGGGATCAACATCGAGATGATCTCGACCTCCGAGATCCGCATCTCGGTGGTGACTCGGGCCGACCAGCTCGACGCTGCAGTCCGCGCGGCCCACACGGCTTTCGAACTCGACTCCACGGAGGGCGAGGCCATCGTCTACGGAGGGACGGGCCGATGACAACGGCGTCCAACTCACCTGCTGCACCGGCCGATTCGCGGCGTCTGGTCAACGTCGGGATCGTCGGAGCGACCGGCCAGGTCGGGGGAGTGGTCCTTCGGATCCTCGCCGAGCGGGACTTCCCGGTGGGCGAGCTACGGTTGTTCGCCTCCTCGCGGTCGGCTGGCACGACGATCAGCTGGCAGGGGCGGGAGATCCTCGTCGAGGACGCCGCCACGGCCGACCCCACGGGGCTGGAGATCGCGATCTTCTCCGCCGGGGCCACCACCTCGCGCGCCCAGGCGCCGCGCTTCGCCGCAGCCGGAGTCACCGTCATCGACAACTCCTCCGCCTGGCGGATGGACCCCGACGTGCCGCTCGTCGTCTCCGAGGTCAACCCGGAGGCGGCACGGCATACCCCCAAGGGGATCATCGCCAACCCCAACTGCACGACCATGGCCTTCATGCCGGTGCTCAAGCCGCTCGCACGGGAGGCGGGCCTGGTGCGGCTCGTGGTGTCCACCTACCAGGCGGTGTCCGGCTCGGGGCTCGCCGGGGTGCGCGAGCTGGCCGACCAGGTCCGCGCCGGGGTGGCAGCGGGTGAGATCGAGGGGCTCACCCACGACGGCCGCGCAGTCGACCTCGGTGCACCCGAGAAGTACGTCGCGCCCATCGCCTTCGACGTGGTGGCCTTGGCCGGGTCGTTGCTCGACGACGGCAGCGAGGAGACCGACGAGGAGCGCAAGCTGCGCAACGAGTCGCGCAAGATCCTCGACCTGCCTGACCTGCGCGTCGCTGGGACGTGTGTGCGCGTGCCGGTCTTCACCGGGCACTCGCTGTCGATCAACGCCGAGTTCGAGCGCCCGATCACACCCGACCGCGCCCGGGAGTTGCTCGCCGAGGCGCCGGGAGTCGAACTCGCCGACGTGCCCACCCCGCTCATGGCGGCCGGTGCCGACCCCTCCTTCGTGGGTCGGATCCGCACCGACCTCTCCGTCGACGACGGCCGCGGGCTCGTGCTCTTCGTGAGCAACGACAACCTGCGCAAGGGCGCCGCCCTCAACACCGTCCAGATCGCCGAGTTGCTCGTCGGGTGACCCCGCAGGTGAGCCATCGGCGAGGGAGCGGCGCGCTCGGGAACGCGCGCAGGCGCGGCATACTCGTCGCGGCGTTGGGGACCGCCACGCTCCTGTCCGGTTGTGGCATCGGGTCGGCCCAGGCGCCGATCACGAACACGGTCGTCGTCACCGTGCCCCCGCCGCAGTCGACCGCGGCGACGACGAGCAACGCGAGCCAGAGCGCGACCCCTGGACCGGTCATCGACGCGAGCGGACACGACTTCACCGCGTGGGCGAGCCCCACGGGCAACATCGTGTGCGCCGCCACGATCGACGCCGGGGCGGTGAGCATCCGATGCGACGTCCTCGTGCAGACCTGGAAGCTCCCGCCCAAACCGGCGACCTGTGACTTCGACTGGGGGCACGGCACTTATCTGGACCGGGGGAAGTCCGGACTCGGCTGCGTGAGCGACGCCCTCGTGGGCACCGACGCCGTGGGCTCTCCAGCCACGTGGTGGAACGGTCAGCCCGGCGCTGCGCAGATCACCCCCGCGGGACGGCCGGCGTCGGTGGCCCTCGCCTACGGTGCGTCGATGCGGATCGGCTCGATCACCTGCGTGAGCCAGACCGACGGGATGCATTGCACCGACGCGACGAGCGGGGCCGGGTTCGACATCAACCGGGACACCTACGTCCTTCGTTGAACCGCGCGGGACTGCGCCCCGGTCCCCTGTGGGATGTCGGGCTGGACGCGCGCCCTCCTGATGCGCTTCAGTCCCTCGGTCGGCAGAGTGTGCCTATGACGACTGCGACAGAGCGGTACCGCGAAGCCCGAGATCACCTGCTGTCACTGCGCGGCGACCACACCCGTGCCGTGGCTGAGTTCCGCTGGCCGGACGTCGGCCCGACCTTCAACTGGGCGGTCGACTGGTTCGACGTCATCGCCCGCGGAAACGACCGATCGGCCCTCGTCATCGTCGAAGAGGACGGCACGAGCCAGATCCGCAGCTTCGCGGAGCTGGCAGGGCGCTCCGACCAGGTGGCCGCCTGGTTGGCTTCTCAGGGGGTTGCCAAGGGCGACCCCGTCCTGCTCATGCTGGGCAACCAGGTCGAGCTCTGGGACTGCATGCTGGCCGTGATGAAGCTCGGCGCGGTCATCATGCCGACGACGACTGCGGCCGGTCCCGCCGACCTCGCCGACCGGATCGCCCGCGGCGGTGCCCGGCACGTCGTGACCAACCCCGACCAGTGCGCGAAGTTCGACGAGGTCCCCGGCGGCTATTCGCGGATCGCCGTCGGCGAGGTGCCCGGCTGGGCCGATCTGCGGGCGGCATACGAGCTCGACGCCGAACCGACCCCGCACCCGGGCACCGCACCGGCCGACCGGCTGTTGCTCTACTTCACCTCTGGCACGACGAGCCGGCCCAAACTCGTCGAGCACACCCAGGTGTCCTATCCGGTCGGGCACCTCGCGACGATGTTCTGGCTCGGGCTGCGACCCGGCGACGTCCACCTCAACATCTCCTCGCCCGGCTGGGCCAAGCACGCGTGGTCCTGCTTCTTCTCGCCGTGGATCGCCGAGGCGACCGTCTTCGTCTACAACTACACGCGGTTCGACGCGGCGGCTCTGCTCGGGCAACTGCGAACCAACCGCGTGACGACCTTCTGCGCCCCACCGACGGTGTGGCGGATGCTCATCAACGCCGACCTCTCCGGCGGCCCGGGCTCGTTGCGGGAGGTCATCGGTGCCGGGGAGCCGCTCAACCCCGAGGTCATCGACCAGGTCGCCAAGGCGTGGGGCCTTACCCTGCGTGACGGCTACGGGCAGACCGAGATGACTGCGGCCGTGGGGAATACGCCCGGATCCGTGCTCAAACCCGGTTCGATGGGGCGTCCACTGCCGGGGCAGCCGGTCGTGCTCGTCGACCCGATCACCGGTCAGCGCACGGACGAGGAAGGTGAGATCTGCTTCGACCTGTCCGTCCATCCGCTCTCGCTCATGACCGGCTACCAGGGCGACCCGGAGCGCAACGCCGAGGCGATGGCCGGCGGGTGGTACCACACGGGGGACGTTGCGAGCATCGACGCCGACGGCTACATCACCTACGTAGGGCGCACCGACGACGTCTTCAAGGCGAGCGACTTCAAGATCAGCCCCTTCGAGCTGGAGTCGGTGCTCATCGAGCACCCGGCGGTCGTCGAGGCCGCCGTCGTGCCGGCGCCCGACGAGCTGCGCCTGGCCGTGCCCAAGGCCTACCTCATGCTGGCGCCCGGTCACGCGCCCGACGCCGACACGGCCCGGTCGATCCTCGCCTATGCCCGCGAGCACCTGCAGCCCTGGCAGCGGGTGCGCCGGATCGAGTTCGCCGAGTTGCCCAAGACCATCTCGGGCAAGATCCGCCGCGTGGAGCTGCGCTCCCGCGAGGAGCAGGTGGCAAACGGCGAGATCACGCCGATCGGGCAGGAGTGGCGCGACGACATGTTCCCCGAGCTCAAGGGCTGAGCGGGTCCCTGGACCCGACACGGCGTATGCCGGGTGGTCACCTCGCGAGGTGACCACCCGGCATACCTGTCGATGGCTGACGCCAGATGCCGGGGCGGGCGCTCAGCCGATCGTCTCGACCTCGAGCTCGCCGTCGGCGAAGCGCTGGCGCAGGACCTTCTTGTCGAACTTGCCCACGCTCGTCTTGGGAACCTCGTCGATGACCGCCCAGCGCTCGGGCAGCTGCCAGCGAGGGAGCTTGTCGGCGAGCCAGTCTCGGACCTGCTCGACGGTCGCCGCCCCCTCCTCCTTGAAGACGATGCTCGCGAGGGGACGCTCGCCCCACTTGGTGTCGGGGACCCCGATGACCGAGGCCTCGCGCACGGCGGGGTGGGCCATGATGAGGTTCTCCAGGTCGACCGAGGAGATCCACTCGCCGCCGGACTTGATGACGTCCTTGGCCCGGTCGGTGAGCACGAGGAAGCCGTCGGGGGTGAGGGTGCCGACGTCGCCGGTGCGCAGCCAGCCGTCGGTGAACTTCTCGGCGATCTCGCGAAGGCTGGCCTCGGACTCCGCACCGTTGGTGTAGTAGGTGCCGGTGATCCACGGGCCACGCACCTCGAGCTCGCCGACTGCGGCGCCGTCCCACGGCTGCAGCTCCCCGTCGGGACCGACGAGCCGGGCTTCGACCCCCGTGAGCAGCCGGCCCTGGGCGGCGCGGTAGCGCCAGTATTCGTCGCTGCCGACCTCGACCTCGGTGGGCGGGATCGCGAGCGAACCGACCGGCGACATCTCGGTCATCCCCCAGCCGTGCACGATCTCGATGCCGTGGTGCTCCTGGAAGGCGCGCATGAGAGCGGGCGGGGCGGCCGAGCCGCCGACCATGAGCATCCGACAGGTCGAGACGTCGACGGGGCTTCCCTCGAGGTGGTGGAGCAGGTCGTTCCAGATCGTCGGGACTCCGGCGCCCACGGTCACCTTCACCTGGGAGATCATCGCGGCGAGCGGTTCGGCCTGGAGGAACCGGTCGGGCATGACGAGGCTGGCCCCGGCGATCATCGCGATGTAGGGGAAACCCCAGGCGTTGGCGTGGAAGAGCGGCACGACGACGAGCATCCGGTCGCCCTGGTGGATGCCCAGCGCGCTCTGCACGGCCGTCGCGTGGAGGTAGTTGGAGCGGTGCGAATAGGCGACACCCTTGGGGTGACCGGTCGTGCCCGAGGTGTAGCACATGGAGGACGCGTCGTCCTCGTCGATGTCCTCGGGCCAGTCGAAGGTCGTCGGCTGTCCGGCGAGCAACTCCTCGAAATCGTGCACACCCCGGATGTGCGCCGGGGCCGCGAGGGCTGCGCGGGTCTCCTCGTCGATCGGGCCGTTGACGATGACGTCGTGGATGGTCGTGAGGTGCGGCAGCAATCCGGCGAAAGGCTTGGCCAGCGAGTTGTCGACGATCACCACCTGGTTGTTCGCGTGCGTGGCGCAATAGATGATCTGCGGCGGGAAGAGCCGGATGTTGAGCGCGTGCAGGACGGCACCCATCGACGGGACGGCGAGATAGGCGATCGCATGTTCGGCGTTGTTCCACATGAAGGTGGCCACCCGCTGGTCGCCCTCGATGCCCAGGCCGCGCAGGGCATGGGCGAGTTGGGCGGCCTTCTCGCCCACCTCCTTGAAGGAGATGGACCGGGCCTCGGTGCCGGTCCACGTGTAGATCCGTTGATTGGCGTGCACGGTCGTGCCGTAACGCATCATCTGTGAGATGAGCAGGGACGGGGTCTGCATGGTGCTCTTCATGAGCTCGAGCCTGCCACGTCCGGCGAACCGGCGGCATACCTCGGGAGCGTGTTCTTCGCCGCCTCGCCAGCGCGCGCCGGACATGCGGCGGGGCGGCATACCCGCAGGTATGCCGCCCCGTCCCGTGACCGGGTGGGTCACCCGGTCACGGGCGAACCCCATAGCTGGCGAGCCAGTCCTGCACCACCGGGATGTCGACGCGCTGGAGCCCGTCGAGGTAGCGGCAGTTCTCGGTGTAGCCGTAGCTCGTCACCGTGACCACCTTGCCCGTGAGGAAGGTCGGGCCACCCGAGTCGCCGAAGCAGGATCCTCCGGTGCCGCGGGTGTCGTGGATGTTGCCGTTGACCTGGAGGATCTGCGGGGTGAGCTTCTGTCCGGGAGCCTCGGCGACGCGACGCACCAGGGGATAGGACTGGGGCGTCGGCTTCTGCGCGCCGCCGTCGGGCTTGCGGACCTCGGTGCCGTAGCCGACGATCGTGAAGAGGGTCTTGTTGAGCGTCGGCTGGCCGACCGCGTCGAGGGCGTTGCGCGCCGCGATCGCGGACGGGGTGATCCCGCTGACCGGAACGTCGAGCACGACGACGCCGACGTCGTTCCAGTTGTCCATGTCGGTGAAGTCGCTGTATGCCGGGTGGGCATGCGGGGTGCCGGCATACCAGGTGCGGTGGAGCGAGTCCGTGAACATGCCCGTCTGGCCGTAGCCGGTCGACGTCGTCCCGTTGCCCGGGTCGTCAGCCGCCCGCGGCAGGTTGCTCGGTGCCTCCTCGGCGATGTCGGACTCGAAGGTGACGATCGTCTTGTCCATCGTGCCTGCGGTGCAGTGTGCGGCGGTGAGCAGGACGGTCGGCGTGACGAGCGTGGCCGTGCAGCGATACCGCGTGCCGTCCTCGTAGAACATGAGCAGGCCGACGCTCGGGTGGCCCGAACCGTCGGCAGTGCCTCCGGTGATGGCGCCGGCCTGGCCGGCGGTCGTGAGCATGAGGCCGAGCGCGAGCCCTGCTGCGAGCGCGGCGCGGCGCGCGAGTGTGATCATGGTGGATTCCCCTCCGGTGTGGCTGCTCCCCCGAGCCGCGATCATTGGATCACATCGCACGACCTTGGTACAGGGTCTGCTGCCCTTCCGGGCGATCCGTTCGGGCGGCAGCAGGCTTGTCAGGTTAGCGTTCAACCATGCGAGCGCTGCCCACTGACGGGATCTTCGACACCATCGCCGGGCTGCCCGTGCACCCGCTGGTCGTGCACGCGGCCGTCGTCCTGCTGCCCCTGGGTGCCTTCGGCGTCCTCGTCCTGCTCGTGGTGGCGCGCTGGCGGCTGCGATTCGGGTGGCTCACCTTGGCTGCCCTGGCCGCCGGGGTCGGCGCGTCGGTGGTCGCCGAGCAGTCCGGCGAGGCACTCGCCCGGCGGGTGGGTATGCCGCGCGAGCACGCCGAATGGGGCGAGCGGCTCCCGCCGGTCGCCGTGATGCTCTTCGTAGTCGCGCTCGTGTGGTTCCTCCTCGTCCGGCGGGCTGCCTCGAGGGCGCGTCGCGCGGCTGTCCCGGGTGGCGGCGGCCCGTCCTCGGGAGGCGGGACGGCGACGACCGTGGCCGGCTTCCTCGCCGGGCTGCTCGCCGTCGCGACGCTCGGCGTGACGGTGCTCGTCGGGCACAGCGGAGCGACAGCGGTCTGGTCCGGACGCATCGCGGCGACGTCCTCGACTGCAGCGACGTCCTCGGTCGCAGCGACGCCCGCCACGGGTAGCTCCGGCGGTGCGACGAGCGCCGCGGGCACGACCACGAAGTCGGGCTCCACGACAGCGGCACCCGCGGCGGGCAGCTACACGATGGACATGGTGCGGGCGCACAACTCCGCGTCGTCCTGCTGGTCGGCGATCAGCGGGTCGGTCTACGACCTCACCTCGTGGATCTCCCAGCATCCGGGTGGCCCGGTGGTCGTCACGGCCATCTGCGGCACGGACGGCACGGCGGCCTTCGCCGGGCAGCACGCCGGGGAGCGCCGTCCTGCCAACGAGCTGGCCGGCTTCAAGTTGGGACCGCTCGCCTAGGCGCTCGTCGCTCGAGCCCGGCTGGGCTCGTTCACCCGCTCTCGCTCTCGCGCGACATCGTGTGAACTGGCACCGGTCCCCACCTGCGCGCGGTCACACGATGTGTGTGGCAGTCGTGATTTCGTCGCGCACGGCCTCGCCGGAATGAACTCTTCGCGCGTCCCATTTTTGGGGGACGCCCGTGCGGGAGAAGTGCGTCGGTGCGATATTCGTCACCCTTCTCGAATAGCGCTCTTGGTTGGTGGTGTGCATACTCGAGTTCGACCGGTCGATGCCTATCGCAAACCACAAACATGCCGCCCATGGGAGGGCAAATGCATCGACGTGCCATGAGTGTCGGATTGGCGACCATCGCCATGCTGGGGGTCGGCGTAGGGCCGGCTTTCGCGGCTGCTCCGCCATTTCCGGACGAGCGCGACTACGCGTGCTACCTGCAGAACGTCGTCGGCGACTCGACCTCCATCTACGCCACCGGGGACTGCCTGCACAGCCCCTACATCGCGCTCGAGGACTTCCTGCCCGGCTCGGGCCTGCATGACTTGTACGTGAACGACCTCAGTTCCAGCCAGGGCCGATTCGACCGTAACTTCATGCTCTGGGCGCCGGTGGTCTCGACGACCTCGGCCGCCGTCAAGGACCGGAGATGGGCTTGGTGTTCCAACGATCCGCATAGCCCGCGCACACCGTGCGCCGCCGATCATGTCTCCTTCGTCGACGCCTTCACGCCCAGCTATGGCACTACCGGACCGGTGACCGTGCGAATCGGTCCCGACGGAAACTTCATCGGCATGTTCTGCGGCAATTTCAGTCAGCACGCGGGTGTGGCCCCCGGACCCATGCCGCACCTCGCCGGCACGAAGTACGAGGACCTCGACGGAGACGGAAGCCGCGACCCGGGCGAGCCGGGCGTCGCTGGGTTCACGATTCGACTTCGGCTCGACGGTTCGGCCGTGGCAACGACCACGACCGCCGTCGACGGGAGCTACGAATTCGTTCTCGACGCGAATGTGAATCCGGCGATCAGTCATGGCTATTACACGGTGTCCGAGGATCCCAAGGACGGTTGGGTCCAATCCCAGGCCCCTGCGGGCGTGACCATCGGGATCGCCGAAGGGGGCGTCGCCAGCGCCACGCCGGACACGGTCACGGTGGTCGATCGCGTGATCGGAGGGCTCGACTTCGGGAACTACCGCCCCGTCACCATCGCCGGCAGCAAGGTCGAGGACATGGACGCGGACGGGTCCCCCGAGGGCGACCCGGGCCTGGCCGGCTGGTCGATCACCGCCACGCGCGAAGGGTCGAACGACAGCGTCAGCCTGACCACGGGAGCAGACGGCTCCTTCGCCTTTACCGGGCTCCGGCCGGGCGGCTACGCGGTGTCGGAGGCCGCCCGAGCGGGCTGGACCCAGTCCTATCCCTCGACGGGCAGCCACCGGGTCGAATTGACGTCGGGGCAGTCGAGGACCGGCGTGGACTTCGCCAACTGGCGTCCGGGTGTGATCCAAGGCCGGAAGTTCGATGACCGAGCCGTCGACGGTTCCGGAGTGGGTGACCCCGGGCTGTCCGATTGGGTCATCACGTCGACCGCGGCCGATGCCGACGCCACGTCGCTGCACACCGGCGCGGACGGCGGCTACGCCTTCGTCGGGGTGCGTCCCGGTCAGTACACCGTGACCGAACAACAGCGGGAGGGGTGGCGGCAGACGGCTCCCCCCGGAGGCAGTCGCGCGGTGCGGGTCCGCAGTGGTCTGACCGTCGACTCGGTCGACTTCGGCAACGTCTGCCTCGGCGGCGCGGATGTCGTCGTCCTCGACATCGCCACCGGTGGGCCGGTGTCCGGACTGCGGGTGCGGATCTCCGAGGTGAACGTGCCCGGCATCCTCGCCAACCTCCCGAGCCTGCCCAGGGAGACCACGGCGGGAAGCTTCCAAGGCCTGCTCCCCGGGACCTATCTGGTGACGGTGTTCCTGCCCGACGGAGTGTTCACGACCGACTCCGACGTCCGGGTCGTCGATGGCCAGTGGGCCATCGTCAAGACGATCTCGGTCGCCGAGTGCCAGACCACGCAACGCCCGATCGAGGTATTCCGCTCGAGCCGAGGCAAGGTCACCGGCGGGATGAAGCAGCTCGTCGAGGGAGGCTTCGGGACTGCCGGCTTCACTTTCATGACCCGTCAAGGGTTGCCCGAAGGGCATCTCGAGGTGAACGACCACGTCCTTCCGATCCAGCTCAACACGAGCACCATCCAGGGCATCTGGCAGAGCGACGACCTCACCCAGGCCTGGGTGTGGGGTCTCGTGGACCTCAATGGCGAGAGGCTTCGCTTCCGGCTGCATCTGGTCGACCTCGGTGAACCGGGGACCAAGGACGCGTTCGAACTCAGCGTCCTGGACCGTTACCAGGCGGGACTCGGCCAGGTGATCGTCGGCGGCAACATCCAGATCCACGACACGTAGGTCCGGGCGCCGGCGGCACTGTCGTGCGGGCCGGTCAGGGGCCTGCCGCAGGCCCGGGGCCAATGCCTCGGGCCTGCGGCCACCGGAACCACCCCCCGGCGCCCTTCGGCGGGATCGTGTGAGCTGGCGCCTGTCCCCACCCACGCCAGGTCACACGATGTGTGGCGGCGCAGAGCCCGCGAAGCGCACGAGGCGACGACGAGAAGCGCTGGGACACTTGCATACAAGTATGGGAGAGGGCATACTGAAGGTGTGGAAGCCGCACACGCGCTCGAGATCTCGCCCGGCTTGGGCGGCGGAGTCGGCCCTGGGCTCGGCCCGGTGAACCGGTCCGCCCGCCGGGACCGGGTCTCCGACCGGGTCCATGCCGAGCTCGTCGAGGCGATCCGGGAGCTCCGGCTCACTCCGGGGGCCGTCATCTCCGAGCATGACCTCACGGCCGCCCTCGGGGTGAGCCGGACCCCCGTTCGCGAGGCGCTGGCCCGGCTCGCCGACAGCGGCCTGGTCACCGTGGTCCCGCAGGTCGGCACCCGGGTCGCCGCCATTCGGATGTCCGAGGTTCGCGAGGCTCAGTTCGTGCGCGAGAACCTCGAACTCGCCGTCCTGGGCGAGCTGTGCGCGAACACGGACGCTGACCTGTCCACGGCCCTGCGCGTCCTCCCGCGTCAGCAGGAGGCCATGCTCCGCGGTGACACCGATGAATTCTTCGCGACGGACGAGAGATTCCACGCGGCCCTGTTCGCCGCGAGCGGGCACGCCCGGTCCTGGGAGTTGCTGCGCCCGCTCAAGGTCCACCTCGACCGGGTACGGCGCGTGAGCATCCCTCGTGCGACTGCGCTCAGTGAGGTCTTCGACGAGCACGTCGCGATCGCCGACGCCGTGAACCGCGGCGATGTGACCGAGGCCCGCCGGGTGGCGACCACCCACGTGCGTCGGGTCCTCGCCTACGCCCCCACCCTGGCCGCCGACCACCCCGACTGGGTCGTCGACTGACCTCGACCGGGGGTCCGCACGCCATTCCGAGCAACTCCTAGGACATCCGCACTCCCCGGCGATCCTCGGGTCCCCGGCAAGCCACGCACCTGAACCCGAAAACCCCAGCGCAGGAGCACCCGCGATGAAGCTCGCCCGCGTCGGCCCACCCGGCGCCGAACGCCCAGCCGTGCACATCGGTGGGCGGTGGCACGACCTCTCCGGTCGATGGGAGGACCTCGACGCCCGCTCCCTCACCTGCGAAACCCTCGACGATCTGCGGGCGGCGGTCGAGGCCGGTTCGATCGACGTGCCGATCGAACCAAAGCGTTTCGGCCCCCCGCTGGCGGGCATCGGGAAGATCGTGTGCGTCGGTCTCAACTACCGCGACCACGCGGCCGAGACCGGATCCCCGATCCCGGCCGAACCCATCCTGTTCATGAAGGCGGCCGACACCGTCGTGGGCGCGCACGACACGGTGCTCGTGCCGCGCGGGAGCACGAAGACCGACTGGGAGGTCGAGCTCGCCGTCGTCATCGGTGAGCGGGCGGCATACCTGCCCTCGGCCCACGCGGCTGCCGCGGTGATCGCGGGCTACACGATCAGCCACGACGTGTCCGAGCGCGCCTTCCAACTCGAGCGCGGCGGCCAGTGGGACAAGGGCAAGAACGCGGCGACCTTCAACCCGCTCGGGCCGTGGCTCGTGACCGCCGACGAGGTGGGCGACCCGCAGAGGCTCGGGATGCGCCTGTGGGTCAACGGGATCCTCATGCAGGACGGCAACACCGGCAACATGATCTTCCCGGTGGGTGAGCTGGTTGCCTACGTCTCCCAGTTCATGACGCTCTACCCGGGCGACGTCATCAACACGGGCACGCCGGCCGGTGTCGCCCTCGGCCGACCGGGCGCGCCGTTCCTGCGGCCTGGCGACGTCGTCGTGGTCGAGATCGACGGCCTCGGTCGTCAGCGCCAGGTTGTCGGGGCGGCATGATGGGCGAGCTCAGCGGCCTCGTGGCCCTCGTCACCGGCGGTTCCTCGGGAATCGGTCTCGCCGTCGCCGACACGCTTGCCGCAGCGGGAGCCCGCACGGCCATCCTCGATCGACAGCCGCCGCCGCCCGGACACGACCACCTCGTCGCGCTTGCCGACGTCACCGACGACGCGCAGGTCCGCGCGGCCGTCGCGCAGGTCGTCGACACGTTCGGTGGACTCGACCTGCTCGTCAACAACGTGGGGATGGCCTCGGTCGGCACCGTCGAGAGCACCCCCGACGACGAATGGAGCCGCGTCCTCGACGTCAACGTCGTCGGCCTCGTCCGGGTCACCCGAGCCGCTCTGCCCGCCTTGCGCTCCTCGAGGTATGCCGCGATCGTCAACGTGAGCTCGATCGCCGCGACCACCGGACTGCAGGACCGCGCGGCATACTCCGCCAGCAAGGGGGCGGTGCACGCGCTCACCCTCGCGATGGCCGCCGACCACCTTCCGGACGGCATCCGGGTCAACGCGGTGAGCCCGGGGACGGCCGACACGCCGTTCGTCCGCGGACTGCTGGCCCGGGCCGCCGACCCCGAGGCGGAGCTGGCCGCGCTCAACGCCCGCCAACCGCACGGCCGGCTCGTCACCGTCGACGAGGTGGCGCATGCGGTGGCCTATCTCGTCTCGCCGCTGGCCCGTTCGACGACCGGAGCCGTGCTGTCCGTCGACGGGGGATTCGACCGGTTGCGGAGGCGGCCCTCATGACGCGCGTGGGTTCGGTCATCAGGGTTCGGCCGGAGATGGAGGCGGAGTACCGACGACTGCATGCCGCGGTATGGCCAGCGGTCCTCGCGCAAATCGCGGACTCGAACATCCACAACTACTCGATCTTCCTGCGCGACGGCCTGCTGTTCTCCTACTTCGAATACGTGGGGGAGGACCTCGCCGCAGATCTGGCCCGGTTGGCGGCCGACCCGGTCACCCAGGAGTGGTGGACGCACACCGACCCTTGCCAGCAGCCGGTCGAGACCGCAGGGCCGGGCGAGCACTGGGCGCCGATGGAGGAGGTCTTCCATGTCGACTGAGCTGTCGAGTGAGCTGCCGACTGACACGTCGACCGAGTCGTCGAACCCTCGGGGGAGCGAGCGGATCGACTCGCACCATCACCTCTGGGATCTTGGGGTCCGCCCGCAGGGCTGGACGGCCGACTTCCCGGTGATCGCGCGCACCTTCACGTTGGCCGAGCTCGAACCCGAGCTGGCGGCGGCCGGCGTCACCGGGACGGTCCTCGTCGAGACCATCAACGTCGAGCCCGAGACGGGGGAGTTCCTCGCGATCGCCGCTGCGCACCCGCTCGTGCGCGGCGTCGTCGGCTGGGTGGACCTCACCGCCGTCGACGTCGCCGACCGGATCGCCGGGTTGCGCGAGCTGCCCGGCGGCGACCGTCTCGTCGGGGTCCGTCACCAGGTCCAGCTCGAGCCCGATCCGCAGTGGCTCACCCGCCCGGACGTGCTGCGCGGTCTCGCGGCCGTCGCCGACGCGGGGCTCGTCTTCGACCTGCTCGTCACCCGCTCGCAGCTGCCGGCCGCGAGCGAGGCAGTCGGGCGGACACCTCGGGGCAGGTTCGTCCTCTCCCACCTGGGCAAGCCGGGCATCGCCGCTCGCGAGCTGGAGCCGTGGAGCACCCACGTGGGTCGGCTCGCCGCGTTGCCGAACGTCGCCTGCAAGCTCTCCGGGATGGTCACCGAGGCTGCGACCGCGTGGTCCGTCGCCGATCTGCAGCCGTATGCCGCGCGCGTCCTCGACGCCTTCGGTCCCGACCGGGTGATGGCGGGGTCCGACTGGCCGGTCTGTCTGCTCGCGGGCGGTTACCGGCAGGTCTGGGCCGCCAACGAGCAGCTCGTCGCCGATTTGGCCCCCGCGCACGCCGACGCGATCCTCGGCGGCACCGCGACCTCGTGGTACGGCCTCCGATGAGCGCCCTCGTGCCCCAGCGCCCGATCGGCGCCGACCTGGCCGTGTCGGTCTTCGGCTTCGGCTCGGCGAGTATCGGCAACCTCTACCGGGTCGTCCCCGAGGAGCAGGCGCGTGGCTGCGTCGAGGCCGCGTGGGACGCGGGGATGCGCTACTTCGACACCGCTCCGCACTACGGCGTCGGGCTGTCCGAGCGGCGTCTCGGCGCTGCGCTCGCGGACAAGCCGCGCGCGGACTACGTGCTGTCGACGAAGGTCGGTCGCCTGCTCGTGCCCAACCCGCACCCCACCGGCTCGGATCTCGCGAACGCCTTCGACACGCCCGACACGTTCACCCGCGTGCTGGACTATTCGGCTGCTGGAGTGCGCCGGTCGCTCGAGGAGAGCCTCGGGCGACTCGGGGTGGACCGGGTCGACATCGTCTTCGTCCACGACCCCGACGACTTCGTCGAGCAGACCCGGACCGAGGCGCTGCCCGAGCTGGCCCGGATGCGTGAGGAGGGCATCGTCGGTGCGATCGGTGTGGGGATGAACCAGTGGCAGGCGCCGCTGCACCTGCTCACGCAGGGCGAGGTCGCCCTCGACGTCGTCATGCTCGCCGGCCGGTGGACGCTGCTCGACCGCTCGGGTGCCCCGCTCGTGGAGGCAGCCCTCGCGCACGGGGCACGGATCGTCGCGGCCGCGCCGTTCAACTCCGGCCTGCTCGCTCGCGACGAACCGAGCCCGCAGGCGCACTTCGACTACGGTCCGGCTCCGGCCGAGTTGCTCGACGCCGCCCGGCGGCTCGCGGCACTGGCCCGCGAATACGGGACGACTCTGCCGGCGGCCGCGATCCAGTTCCCGTTGCGCCACCCCGCGGTGGCGAGCGTCGTGGGCGGACTCAGCCGGGCGGCATACGTCGAGTCCTCGCTGGCCTGGCTGGGAGCGGAGATCCCCGAGGAATTCTGGGCGGCGGCCGACGAGGTCCACGCCGGCCTGTCGCCGGGCCTGGGCCTGTCCTGATCGAAACGGCCGACGGTTGGGTGGAGGTCGCGGGGGCGGCCGCCGGCCCCGCCGAGGCTCTCCGTCTGTCGGAAACAACACTGTGTCTAAGGAGTTCGCGTGATCGCAGCGCAATACCGTGGGGCGGGCCAGATCGGCCACATCACCACGGAGCCCGGCACCCCCGGGCCAGGTGAGGTTCGGGTGGCCGTCCACTACACGGGCATCTGCGGGACCGACCTGCACATCTTCCACGGGCACATGGACGCCCGTGTGACGATGCCCGCGGTCATCGGTCACGAGATGTCCGGAGTGGTGAGCGAGGTGGGCCCGGACGTCACCGAATGGTCGGTCGGCGATGCCGTGACGGTCATGCCGCTCCATTGGTGCGGCGAGTGCCCAGCTTGCCGCAGGGGCCATTCGCACATCTGCCATCGGCTCGTCTTCATCGGGATCGACTCGCCCGGCGCGCTGCAGAACGAATGGGTCGTCCCGGCGAAGACGCTCGTCGCCCTGCCCGCCGGGCTTGACCTGCGGACCGCTGCGCTCGTCGAGCCGCTCGCGGTCGCTCTGCACGACCTCGGTCGCGCTCGGTTGCAGCCCGGCCAACACGTGCTCGTCGTGGGGGGCGGTCCGATCGGGGCGCTCATCGCCCTGGGTGCCCTCAAGCGGGACGTCGAGGTGCTCGTATCCGAACCGGATGCGAGTCGTCGCGCGCTGCTCGAGCGACTCGCGGTCGCGACGGTCGACCCGACCACGACCGACCTCGCCGCACACGTGCTCGCGTGGACCGACGGAGCCGGCGTCGAGGTGGCTTTCGAGGTCTCCGGGGTCCAGCCCGGGATCGACGCCGCGGTCGAGGCCCTCGCCACCCGCGGGCGGCTCGTCCTCGTCGCCATCCACCCCCAGCCGCGGCCCGTGAACCTGCACCGGTTCTTCTGGCGCGAGCTCGAACTCGTCGGAGCCCGGGTCTACGAGCGGGTCGACTTCGAGGCCGCCGCGGCGCTGCTCGCGGAAGAGGGCGAACGCCTCGCCGCACTCATCACCGCCGTCTACCCGTTGCCGGAGGCCGCCGAGGCCTTCGCCCGACTCGAGGCCGGCGGCGGGGTCATGAAGGTGCTCGTCGACTGCACGGTGGGAGGTACGGCATGAACCGGGCCTTCGACCTCACCGGTCTCACGGCGGTCGTCACCGGGGCCCGCCGAGGCATCGGCCTCGCGATGGCGGCTGCGCTGGCCGAAGCCGGTGCCGACATCATCGGTGTGAGCGCGCAGCTCGAGTCGTCCGGCAGCGCCGTCGAGGCGGCGGTCACGGCATACGGCAGGTCGTTTCGCGGTCACGCGTGCGACTTCGCGGACGTTGCGGCGGTGACCGAGCTGGGGCGTCGGCTCGCCGCCGAGGAGCAGGTCGACATCCTCGTGAACAACGCGGGGACGATCTATCGGGAGCCGGCCGTCGAGCACGACCTTGCGGAGTTCGAGCGGGTGCTCACCGTCAATCTCACGAGCCAGTTCGCCTTCACACAGGCGCTCGCCTCGCCGATGATCGAACGCGGCTGGGGGAAGATCGTGTTCACGGCGTCGTTGTTGAGCTTCCAGGGCGGGATCAACGTTCCGGGCTACACGTCGTCGAAGTCCGGGATTGCCGGGCTCACCCGGGCGTTGGCCAACGAATGGGCGCCGCGCGCGGTCAACGTCAACGCGATCGCCCCGGGCTACATCGCGACCGACAACACCCAGGCCCTGCAGGACGACCCCGACCGGTCCGCGTCGATCGTCTCCCGCATCCCTGCCGGACGGTGGGGTCGCTCCGAGGACCTTGCCGGGGCGACCGTCTTCCTCGCTTCGCACGCGTCCGACTACGTCAACGGTGTCGTGCTCCCGGTCGACGGCGGGTGGCTCGGTCGATGAGCCAGGTCTTCGACACCCTCGCCGACGCCCGGATCGTTCCGGTCGTCGTCCTGCGCGACGCCGCCCACGCGGTGCCGCTGGGTGAGGCGCTCGTGGCCGGCGGGTTGCCGCTGGCCGAGGTGACTTTCCGGACGCCTGCGGCGGCCGAGGCGATCCGCCTGCTCACCCGGCATACCGCGTGTGTCGTCGGCGCGGGGACCGTCCTCACCGCGGCCCAGGTGCACACCGCCGTCGCAGCTGGCGCTACCTTCGTCGTCTCCCCGGGGCTGGACCCGGCCGTCGTGCGCGAGTGCCAGACCCTCGGGGTCCCGGTCTTGCCCGGGGTGGCCACGCCGAGCGAGATCCAGCGGGCACTGTCGCTGGGGCTTGACGCCGTCAAACTCTTCCCCGCCGACATCGTCGGTGGCCCCGCGGCCGTGCGTGCCTTCGCCGGGCCCTTCGGGGGGCTGCGCCTCGTGCCCACCGGCGGGGTCGACCTCGACAACCTCGCGGCCTACCTCGCGCTGCCCAGCGTGCTGGCGGTCGGTGGGACGTGGATGGCTCCGGCTGCCCTGGTCGAGGCGCAGGAATGGGGACGGATCCGCGAGCTGACGGTCGCAGCGGTTGCTGCGGCCGATGCCGCCCGTCCGCGAGAGGTGGGAACCCTACGATGAGCGAGCTCACCATCCGTCCGGCGCAGGAATGTGCCTTCGACGAGGTCTCCCTGGGTGAGGTCATGCTTCGACTCGACCCCGGCGAGGGGCGCATCCGCACCGCCCGGTCGTTCCGCGTGTGGGAGGGCGGCGGGGAGTACAACGTCGCCCGTGGGCTGCGTCGGGCCTTCGGGCGGCGGACGGCGATCGTCACCGGGCTGGTCCGCAACGAGGTCGGACTCCTGCTCGAGGACCTCATGCTCCAGGGTGGGGTCGACCAACGGTTCGTCGTGTGGCGCGCTGATGACGGCGTCGGCCGGACCGTGCGCAACGGACTCAACTTCACCGAACGCGGCTTCGGAGTCCGCGGCGCCCTCGGTGTGTCGGATCGCGGGCGGACGGCCACGGGGAGCCTGCAGTCGGGTGAGGTCGACTGGGACCACGTCTTCGGCGAGATCGGCGTCCGCTGGCTGCATACCGGCGGGATCTTCGCGGCCCTGTCCGACACAACGCCCGAGGTCGCCCTCGAGGCCGTGCGGGCGGCCAAGCGGCATGGCGTCGTCGTCTCCTATGACCTCAACTATCGGCCAAGCCTGTGGAAGTCGATCGGTGGGCAGGCCCGGGCGCAGGAGGTCAACCGGGCGCTCGCGCCCTACATCGACGTGATGATCGGCAACGAGGAGGACTTCTCCGCGGCCCTCGGCTTCCAGATCGCCGGGGTGGACGAGAACCTCTCCGAGCTCGAGGTCGCCGGCTTTCGAGCGATGATCGAACAGGTCGCGGCGGCCTTCCCCACCATCGGGGTCGTCGCCACCACGCTGCGCACCGTGCGCACGGCGACGGTGAACGACTGGGGTGCCATCGCCTGGTCGCGCGAGAGCGGCTTCGTCGAGGCGACCCATCGCCCAGGGCTGGAGATCCTCGATCGGGTCGGTGGCGGCGACAGCTTCGCCTCGGGTCTCATCCACGGGCTGCTCGAGGGTATGCCGCTCGGCCAGGCCGTCGAGTGTGGCGCCGCCCACGGCGCCCTGGCTATGACCACCCCAGGGGACACCTCGATGGCCAGTGCCGCCGAGGTCCAGTCCCTCGCTCGCGGGGGCAGCGCCCGCGTCCAACGCTAGGCGAGGTGGGCCCCGCGTCCCAGAGCAAGCCCACCTCGCCGATCCAACCCTCGGCCCAGCGCCGACTGTTGCGCGCCGGGTGACACCCGGTGCGCGACGATCGACCACAGGGAGCCGCCGAGCCTGCCGGGCTCGGTCTACGGCCCCTGCCCCACCTCTCGGGCGGCGGGCCATACGTACGGGACGAGCGGCATACCCCCCGCCGCTCGTCCCGCACCTGTGCGTCGGGGCGCGCGTCACGCCCGGCACCCCCCATGGAGTCGGTGGTCCGACGCGGGCATTTGATGGTTTGTGAAGTCGGTTGCCGTCAGCTGGCCCACCAGTGGCCCCGACCCCCAGTGGCCCCGACCCCCAGTGGCAGGGCCAGCGTTCAGAGCCCCGTGTGGGTAGCCCTTGGTCGGGTCGATGAGCCCCAGCGGCACGAGCTGTCGGACAGCGTGAACCGGCATCGCCAGATCACTCGTCATTGCTCACGGCGGCGGCGGCGACGTCGATGACCGCGCCCACAAGGTCAACGATCATGTGACTTGCGCCGTTGACGTCGCTGCCCTTCTTCTCGCGCCGCGCACGGAGGCCATGAAGGCCGCACGAGCTACACCGGATCCCTCGGCGCGGTCTCGAACCATGAGGGACAGTTGGCTTCGGTCAGCACTGGACGAGTTGGTCTAGGGGCGCCCTGGCGTGGGCAGAATGATCTGCGACGCTCGGTCGCCTTCATAGATGGCGACCGGCCCGACCGGGAACGCGCCCATCGCGAAGTAGCGCGTCCACAGGGCCCACACCAACGCCCACTCGACAGAGTCTGGTGCCGCGGACTCGGCGGGCAGTCCGAAGCTCTTCGCCGCGTCGCAGCCGATGACGGCCGAGTGGCTCGTGGGTTCGTCAATCAGGGGCAGCTGGAGAGCGCTCGCCAGTGTGTCAACGACTTCAGAGGTGCGTCCCGTTGCTGCGGACAATGCCTCCCTGACCAACGCTCCCGAACGGGCCAAGGCGGACCGTGCCTGCTCGACCATGATCATCGTGACCTCGGCGAGCAGGTTGGCGAACAGGGGGTAGGTGTTCGGGTTGGCTGTGATGCGCCTTTCTGCCTCATCGACCGCCTCAACGAGCTCCTTGGCGGAGGCAAGCGTGCCGTTCGGGTAGCGCATTTGGGGATCGACGGGGCCAAGGTCACCGCCCGGCCCGAAGATGATCCGGTCGGCGCCAAGGCACAGAATCGTGGCAGCGCTCTTGGCCATGTCCGGGAGGAGGATAGTCAGGTCACTGCACCGAGCCTGGAGGGCCCTGACGATGCGAATCGCTGTCTCTCCGTCGCCACCAGGGGACGCAAGTATCACGTGAAGAGGCTTGGATCGCTCCAGCGGATGAAGCAGTTCCTCCAGGTACGTCATGTTGTCCGGGAAGATCTGGTCGATCATTACGATCAGATTCGCCCCGGTCAGTTCCTGGTAGCGCCGAACGAGGTCTTGGCGGGCGTATCTCTCCGAGTGCTGTGCCGTGAAGAGTGGGGTTCGTGTGACCGGCGTGGGAGCTTCGCTCAACGGCTACGCCCCACGGCCAGCCGGAAGCTCGTCGGCTTGCCGGCTCGCAGTGCCCTGCCGTGCTCTCGCGCCGCCTTGGCTTTGGCGATCTTCTCCTGCCAGTCCTGGTCGGTGCCAGCGGGTGGAGGGATCGCGGGGGTCGGGGGCTGGTTCTTGTCGGACATGCCGTACCTCCCTTGTGCTTCGGGATTCTGGCATAACCGTAGGGATGATGTCTGACATTCCTTGCGACCAGTTCGCGGCTCCGCCCCCAGGGCAGGTGATTACGTGCAGAGGTCCGATCGCCTCACGAGTTGATGGCCCAGTGATGCCCGGAGGACGGAGAAGCAGAAGCGCCCTGACCGCGTCTGCGCTGGCTAGTGGCTCGTGTAGATGTGGTATGGCGAATCGTCCGGCTCCGGCTCTGGTGTTGCGTGAGGGTGATCGGGAGGAGTTGACCCGGTTGACGCGGTCCTCGACGGTGCGGGCGGGGTTGGCGGCGCGGGCTCGGATCGTGTTGCTCGCCGCCGAAGGGGAGACGAATGTGGCGATCGCCGAGCGGGTCGGGGTGTCGCGTCCGACGGTGATCGGCTGGCGCGACTGGTACGGTGCCAAGCGCATCGCCGGGTTGGAGGATGGCCCGCGGTCGGGTCGGCCGCGGGAGGTCGACTACGGCAAGGTTGTTTCCACGACGTTGGCGCCTCCGCCACGCAAGTACGGGGTGACGCACTGGTCGTCTCGGCTGTTGGGCCGCCACCTGGGGGTCAGCAACGGCACGATCGCGGCGATCTGGCGGCAGGCGGGTGTGCAGCCGTGGCGGGCCGAGACGTTCAAGTTCTCCACCGACCCGCAGCGGTCGGCAAGGTCACCGACATCGTCGGGCTCTATCTGTCGCCACCGGAGAACGCGATCGTGCTGTGTGTGGACGAGAAGTCGCAGATCCAGGCCCGAGACCGGACCGCGCCGATGCTGCCGATGCAGCCGGGGCTACCCGAACGACGCACCCACGACTATGTCCGGCACGGCACCACCACGTTGTTCGCGGCGTTGGAGATCGCGACCGGTCAGGTCACCGCGGCGGTCAAGCCGCGCCACCGCCACCAGGAGTTCCTGGCCTTCCTCAAGCAAGTCGCCCGCGCATACCCCGAGTGTGAACTCCACTTGGTGATGGACAACTACGCCGCCCACAAGCGCGTCGAGATCCGCGACTGGTTGGCCACCAACCCGCGCATCCAGGTCCACTGCACCCCGACCTCCGGGTCCTGGCTCAACCTGGTCGAGGTCTGGTTCGGGATCATCGAACGCCAAGCCATCCGACGCGGCACGTTCCGCTCGGTCAAAGACCTCAACGCCAAGATCCGCGCCTTCATCGACGGCTGGAACGACCGCGCCCACCCGTTCGTGTGGACCAAAACCGCCGACGACATCCTCAAGAAGGCCAACCGTCAGAACATTCCAAACACGAACCACTAGAGCCCTTGAGTCAACTGGTCGGGGTGACAGGATTTGAACCTGCGGCCTCTTCGTCCCGAACGAAGCGCGCTACCAAGCTGCGCCACACCCCGTGGCCCGCACCCGTACCTCGGAGCCCGAGGGTCGTTGCGGCAGCAAGGACAGAGGATAGCCGAACGGCATACCTGCGTCCCAATCGATCTCGCCGCGCGCGACCGTGGCCCCCGAGGCCGCGCCGAAGCCCGGCTGATGCCCACCACGGCAGGTCAGTCGGCCGCCCGAGCCGCGAGGGTGAGCAGGGTCGCCTCGGGGCGGCAGGCGAAGCGCACCGGCGCCATCGGCGAGGTGCCCAGGCCCGCGGTCACCTGCAGGTATGCCGCCCCGGCCGGTGCCGCGGAGGACGGTGTCGACCCCGCGCCCGGCCACCAGCGTGACAGCCCCCGGGCCCGGCGGGTGTCGAGGTCGCAGTTGGTGACCAGCGCTCCCCACCCGGGCACGCACAGCTGTCCGCCGTGGGTATGGCCGGCGATGACGAGCCCGGCACCGTCGGCGGTCATCCCGTCGAGCACTCGCCGATAGGGCGCATGGGTGACGCCGACCGTGAGGGCCGCATCCGCGGCCGCCGGAGCGGCGACCGCGGCATAGCGGTCGTAACCGAGGTGGGGGTCGTCGACGCCGACGAACTCGAGCGGGAGCCCTCCGACGGTGAGCCGGGCCCGACGGTTGGACAGGTCGGTCCACCCCGCGTCGGTGAGGCCGCGGACGAGGCGTTCGGTGGGCAGCCGTTGCGACCGACCGACTCCCTTGCGGTGGTTGGCGGTGAGGTAGAGTCCCGGGTTCTTCGGCCGCGGCGCGAAGTAGTCGTTGGACCCCAGGACGAAGACCCCCGGCAGGTGCAGGAGCGGCTCCATCGCCTGCATCGCCGTCGCCACCGCCTGCGGGTGGGCGATGTTGTCGCCGGTGTCGACGACCAGGTCGGGTTGCTCGGCGGCCAGCGCGCGCACCCAGGCGATCTTGCGACGCTGGCGCGGCACGAGGTGCAGGTCGGTGAGGTGCAGCACCCGCAGCGAGGGCGACCCGGGAGGCAGCACGGGCGCCGTCACCCGGCGCAGGACGAAGAGGTTCCGCTCGACGAGGCTCGCATACCCGGTCCCACCGGCCCCGAGGGCGACGAGCCCGAGCGCGGTGCGGGTGAACGGCGACACGTTGGCGAGTCTGGCACGGTATGCCGCCCGCCCCCAATCGCCCGACCATCCGATCGGCGCGAAACGCAGCGACAACACGGCATACCGCTTGGGAGACTGCTCCCATGAGTGCCCTCAAGGAGACCCTCCGTCGCGACCTCACCGCCGCCATCCGCAGCCGGGACGCCGTCGTGGCCGCCACGCTTCGGATGGCGCTCACGGCTGTGACCACCGAAGAGGTCGCCGGAAGAGCCCATCGCGAGCTTTCCGACGAGGAGGTCTCGCGGGTGCTCACCAAGGAGGCCAAGAAGCGACGCGAGGCGGCCACGGCATACACGGCCGCAGGTCGCCCCGAACTCGCCGCGACGGAGGAGGCCGAGCTCGCGGTCCTCGCGGGCTACCTGCCGCAGCAGCTCACCGAGGCCGAGATCGCCACCCTCGTCGCCGAGGCGGTCGCGAACACCGGGGCGTCGGGTATGCCGCAGCTCGGGCACGTGATGAAGGCGCTGCAGCCGCGGGTGGCCGGGCGTGCCGACGGTGCCGCAGTGGCGGCCGCGGTCCGGGCCGCCCTGTCGCGCTGAGCGCCGGACCACGCCGAGAGTTCTCGACATCGCCGGTGCAGCCCGGTCAGCCGCCAGGTGGTGGGGTCGCCGCAGGAGCGGTCGCCGTCGGCGGGGGTGCCGGCGGCGGACCCATGGACACGAGCAGCCGGACGACCGAGCCTCGGGTCGCCTGGCCGCGCGGCGACGTGCCGACCACCGTGCCGGCCCGGTAGTTGGAGTAGACCTTGGCGACCGACGAACCGAAGCCGGCCTGCTGGAGCAATGCCTGGGCGTCGGCGATGCTTCGCCGGGCGACGTCCGGGATGTCGATCGTCTCGCCCTTGAGGATGTGGTCGCTCGGCGCGGGGAAGGGCACATTGGGGGTGCCGGCGAGGGCGGCGTCCATGATGCTCTTCCAGATCGGTGCCGCGATGCTCATGCCGTAGACCACGGGGTAGTACTTGCCGGCCAGCCGGATGTTGTGCAGGGCCTTGGCATTGCGCACGTCGTCGGGGGTCCCCACCCAGACTGCGGTCGAGAGGGTGGGGGTGTAGCCGACGAACCAGGTCTCGTTGCTGTTGTCGGTGGTGCCCGTCTTCCCGGCCGCGGGTCGGCCTCCGGCGAGCGCGCTGCTCACCGCCGTGCCACCGGGCTTGAGCACGTGCGTGAGCAGGTCGGACACGCCGTGGGCGACGTCGGGATCGACTCGCTGCTCGCACCGGCTCCCCAAGGCGGGCACCGGCAACGGCTTGCCGTTCTTCACGATGGAGATCACGGGGGTGGGCGGGCAGTACTTCCCGTCGTTGGCGAGGGTGGCGTAGGCGCTGGCGACCGTCATGGGGGACACCGAGTCGCTGCCGAGGATGACGGCCGACGGATAGGGCTGCATCTGCTTTCCGCTGGCCTGGTGCAGCCCCATCCGGTAGCCGGTGTCGCGGACCTTGCATACGTCGAGTGGGGGCGTGCTCGCGAGTGCGACGAAGGCGGTGTTGATCGACTTGGCCGTCGCCTCGGCGAGGGTCATGTCCTGCTCGCTCGTCGCGATGTCGTTGGGCACCGACCAGGTCCTGTTCCCCAGGCCACAGGCCCCGGGGATGTCCTTGCCGGTGAACAGGGCCCCCCGGCTCGGGCTCGCCGCGCGCGCGTGGACCGTCGCCCCCTCCGGTATGCCGTTCTCCAGCGCCGTCACGAGCGCGAAGGCCTTCGCCGTCGACCCGAAAGCGAAGCCGATCGAAGCGCCGTACTTGGTGTCGACCGCCCAGTTGACCGTCGTCTCGCCGGGGTTGGCGGGCTTGACGTTGTAGGTGCTGTTCTGCGCGATCGCGAGAACCCCACCGTTGCGTGGGTCGATCACCGCGGTCGCGGAGCCGACGCCCTCGCTGTTGCCGATCGGCACCCGGGAGTTGATCTGATCCTGGGCGTTCTTCATGATCGCCGGGTTGATCGTCGTCTGGATGGTGAGGCCACCCCGGTAGATCGCCTGAATGCGGGCGGCGTCGCTTGTGCCGAGCGCCGGATCGAGGCTGGGGTCCAGACGCAGCCACTGGAGCACGTAGTCGCAGAAGAACGGATAGGGCGAGGCCTGGCACGAGTTCTTGGCAGGGGTCACGTGCATCATCGACGCCAGGGGCACCGCCCTGGCGGCCTGCCATTCGGCGTCCTTGATGAGGCTCAGTTCGCGCATCCGGTCGAGCACGACGTTGCGCCGCGCGAGGGCCCTGTCCGGGGCGTGGACCGGGTCGGTCGTCCCCGGGTTCTGGGTGAGGCCGGCGAGCAGGGCGGCCTCGACGAGGGTGAGGGTCTTGGCGCCGTGGCCGAAGTAGTGCTGGGAGGCCGCCTCGACCCCGTAGGCGCGGTCACCGTAGTAGACGAGGTTGAGATAGCCCTCGAGGATCTGGTCCTTCGTGAGGGTCTTCTCGAGCTGGATCGCGTACTTGAGCTCTTGGATCTTGCGGCCGTAGTTCTGCGCGGTCGCCGCCTTCGCGGCCGCGGTGTCCCCGGCGCGCAGGGCGTTCTCCTGAAGGGTGATCTTCACGTACTGCTGGGTGAGCGTCGAACCGCCGCCGGTGACCTCACCCGAGGCGCGGTTGGAGACGAAGGCGCGCAGGATGCCCTGGAGGTCGGCGCCGCCGTGCTCGTAGAACCGGTGGTCCTCGATCGCGACCTGAGCGGTCCGCATGATGGGCGCGACCTGGTCGAGCGGCACGACGATCCGGTTCTCGTCATAGGGGGTGGCGATCCTCGAGCCGTCGGAGGCGAGGATGACCGACTGCTCGGCCAGCGGTGAGGTGGCGAAGTCGTCGGGTAGCGAGTCGAACAGGTCGATCGCGGTGCGCACGGACGCGCCGACCGCGCCGACCGCCGGCATGAACAGTCCCGCGCTGAGGAAGCCCATGATGACGGCCGCGGCGAGAAAGGCCACGAGCAGGCTCACGACCCCGCCGACGTTCATCCGCCCAGACATGGGGCCAAGGGTAACCCGGGCGGCTGTATCAGGTCGGCTATGCCCGCACTCCTTCCGGTATGCCGTGCCCGCACCACGCCCCGGACGCAGGGGTCCCCGTCGTGGGCGGGTGCGGCATACCGATCCAGGGGGGGTGGACGCCTGCGAACGACTCGTCCGAACGGACTAGTCCGCCGCCTCAGGCATCCCACCCGATCGGGTCATAGTGGGCAACCTTAAGGTAGACCTAACCTCGGGTGTGCGGACGGAGTGTGGGAGCTCCGGCCCGGCCAGGGGCTACGGGGAAGGTGGACTGATGTCGACAGCGGTCGTTCGTGGGGGGATGCGTGCCGATTGGGCGGCACTGGGCTTGTGCGTGACACGGGACCCGGATGCGCTCTTCGTCAAGGGCGCGGCCCAGCAGCAGGCCAAGATCGTGTGCCAGCGGTGCCCGGTCATCGCCGAGTGCCTGGCCGACGCACTGGACAACCGGACCGAGTTCGGGGTCTGGGGCGGCATGACCGAGCGGGAGCGGCGGGCCCTGCTCCGGCGTAACCCGCAGGTGACGTCGTGGTGGCAGTTGTTCGCCCAGGCCGGGGCCGGCCGGGGCGAGGTCGGCCAGACGGCTACCGCGAGCTGATCGGGGCCCACCCCGATCGCGGGGACGCGACTGGTCGGCCGGCGAGCGCCGTCCCGACCGCGCGCAGGCCTTCGACGTCGTGCACGTCCTGGGACAGCGCCGGCACCTCGGTCACCGGGATGCCCGGGTGACCGGCAGTGAACCGCCGGACCAGGTTACGATGCCGCGCTGCGAGGTCGGACAAGGCTGCGTGCAGGGCGAGTGCGCCCGCGCCCGCCGGCCGGTCCGCTGCCGCCAATTCGTCGGCCGCCTCGCGCGCCCGCGCAGCCGACAAGCCCGAAACGGGCTGAGGTTGTAGCCGATTGACGACGACTCCGGCGAGCGGCATACCGTCGCGGGCGAGTCGCGCGACGAAGTAGCTCGCCTCGCGGAGGGCGTCCCGCTCGGGGGCCGCGACGACGACGAATGCGGTGCCGCCGTCCTTGAGGAGCGCATAGGTGAGGTCGGCCCGTTCGCGGAAGCCGCCGAACATCGTGTCGAGGGCGTTGACGAAGGTCTGCACGTCGCGCAGCATCTCCCCGCCGAGCACCGTGGTGAGGGTCTTGGCGACCAGCCCGATCCCCACGTTGAGGAACTTGAGCCCGGCGCGGCCACCGGCGCGGGCCGGCGCCGAGATGAGCCGGATGAAGCGCCCGTCGAGGAAGGACCCGAGCCGCTTGGGCGCGTCGAGGAAGTCCAAGGCGGAGCGCGAGGGCGGGGTGTCGACGACGATGAGGTCCCAGCTGCCCTCCCGGTCGGCCGTGGCCCGCAGTTGACCGAGCTTCTCCATCGCCATGTACTCCTGCGTGCCGGCGAAGGAGGAGGACACCGCTTGGTAGAAGGGATTGGCGAGGATCTGTTCGGCGGTCTCGGGGGTGGCGTGGGCGAGCACGACCTCGTCGAAGGTCCGCTTCATGTCGAGCATCATCGCGTCCAGCCGCCCGCCCGGGACCGCGTCGTCGGCTAGCCCCGTCACGAGGCGGGGCACGTTGTCGAGTTCGGTGAGCCCGAGCGACTGGGCCAGCCGCCGCGCGGGGTCGATGGTGAGGACGACGACCCGGCGACCCTGCTCGGCCGCGCGCAGGGCGAGGGCCGCGGCGGTCGTCGTCTTGCCCACCCCCCCCGAGCCGCAGCACACGAGGATGCGGGTATGCCGGTCGCCCAGGAGGGCGTCGACGTCGAGGACCGGGGCCCGAGTGTTCACGGCACCATCCCCTGGTCGCGCAGGAGGCCGGCGATCTCGGTGACCGCGTCGAGGTCGATCCCGTCGACGAGGAAGGGCACGGTGACGATCGGCAGCTCGAGGTCGTGGAGCACCGCGAGTTGCTCGTCCTCGAGCGCCACCCGCTGGGCGTGGGCGCGGACCTGGGCGACGAGGCCGCCGACCAGGGCCGGGGTGTGCGGCAACCCCACGAGGGCGAGGTCGTCGGCGAGCACGGTGGCCAGCGCGTCGGGATCGATCCGGTCGGCGACCGCGGCGGGGGAGCGGTCGGCATCGACCGGGCCGGCGTCGGCGAGCAGCCCGGCGCGTGCCTGGTTGATGACGACGGCCCCGACCGGCATACCGAGTTCGCGCAACTCGGCGACGGCGTCGGCCGTCTCCTGCACGGGCATCTCCTCGAGCAGCGTCACCACGTGCACCCGGGTGGCGCCGGAGCGCAGGACCTCGGTGATCGAGCCGGCCTGCCCGTGGATCGGACCCATCCGGGCCAACCCGGCCACCTCGTTGCCGACCGAGAGGAAGCGGGAGATCCGACCCGTGGGCGGGGCGTCCAGGACGATCGAGTCGTAGGCGAGCTCCTCGGGGCGGCTGTCCCGGTGATGCCGATCATCCTTGCGTCGTCGGCTCGCCTCGTAGACCCGGCCGACGAGCAGCAGGTCACGCACGCCGGGCGCGATCGTCGTCGCGAAGTCGATGGCCCCGAACCGCTCGAGCACGCCGCCGGCCCGGCCCAGACGGTAGAACAGCTGGAGGTATTCGAGCAGGGCCGTCTTCGCGTCCACCGAGAGCCCGACGACCTCGCCGCCGTTCGGTGCGCCCGCGACGAGGGTCTCGGTCGTCGGTAGCGGCGGCACGTCGAAGGTCTGGCTGATCCCCTGCCGGTCCTCGACCTCGGCGAGCAGCACCCGCCGACCCTGCGCGGCGAGGGCCACGGCGAGCGCAGCCGCGACCGTGGTCTTGCCGGTGCCGCCCTTGCCGGTGACCACGTGCAGGCGGACTCCCGGGAAGCCATCCGGCGCGCGGGTCGCCGACGGCCGGGTGGACATGGCAGACAGCGTATGCCGTGTGCAGAGCCGTCCCGGTGGGGGCTCCGGTGACATGCGCTGCTGGCTAGAGTGGCCGACATGACCCGGTGGGAGTACGCGACGGTGCCGCTCATCGTCCACGCGACAAAGCAGATCCTCGACAACTGGGGTGCCGACGGGTGGGAACTCGTCCAGGTCGTCCCCGGCCCGGACGGGACCGGCCTCGTCGCCTACCTCAAGCGCCCGAAGTCCGAGGCCGGCCAGTGAGCGTCGTCGCCGACCGGCTGGCCGCCGCCGGGCTCACCGTGCCCGAGGTCGTGCCGCCGGTCGCGGCATACGTCCCCGCGGTCCGGGACGGGCGCTACGTCTACGTCTCGGGCCAGCTGCCGGTGCGCGACGGGCGCATGCCGGCCACGGGCAAGGTGGGGGAGGGTGCGGGCCTCGTCGACCCCGCCCAGGCGAAGGAACTCGCGGCCACCTGCGCACTCAACGCCATCGCGGCCATCGCCTCGGTGGTCGACCTGGACGCAGTCGTGCGGGTGGTGAAGGTGGTCGGCTTCGTCGCCGCGGACCCGTCGTTCACCGGGGTCCCGCAGGTGGTCAACGGGGCCAGTGAGTTGTTCGGCCTCGCCTTCGGCGAGGCCGGTCGCCACGCCCGGTCGGCCATCGGGGTCGCCTCACTCCCCCTCGACGCACCGGTCGAGGTCGAGGTCGTCGTCGCGGTCGAGGACTGAGCGGAGGATCCACGATGGTGCGCGACTTCTCCACGGCCGACAACCCCAACCTGCGCGCCACCGCGACCGCCTGGTTGTCCGGCGAGCACCCCGAGCCGGTCGCGCCGCGTCCGGCCGCAACCGTGATGATCGTGCGCGACGGCACCGCCGGGGTCGAGGTCTTCATGCTCCGCCGGGTCGCCTCGATGGCCTTCGCGCCCAGCACGATGGTCTTCCCCGGCGGCGGCGTGGACCGGCGGGACGCCGTCGACCTGCCCTGGGCGGGCCCCGGCGTCCTCGAATGGTCGGCCCGGCTCGGAGCCGACGAGGCAGCCACCCGGATGCTCGTGGTCGCGGCGGTCCGCGAGGTCTTCGAGGAATGCGGGGTGCTCTTCGCCTCGACCGGTGCCCAAGGGCCGCTCGTCGACGCCGGCACCGCTCCCTGGCAGGGCGTCCGGGCGGGACTCGTGGCCCGCGAGCAGTCCCTCGCCGAGGTGCTCCTCGCCCACGGGCTGCGTCTGCGGTCGGACCTGCTGCGGGCGCACGCGCACTGGGTGACGCCGGAGTTCGAGGCCCGCCGCTTCGACACCCGCTTCTTCGTCGCGCTCATGCCCGAAGGGGCGACCCTCGACGGTGCGACGAGCGAGGCCGACCACGCCGCGTGGTTCCCTCCGCAGGAGGTGCTCGACGCCGCCGCGCGTCGCGAAGCCATCGTCCTGCCGCCCACGCAGGTCTGCCTCGAGCAACTGGCCGAGTGCGCGACCGCCGCCGAATTCTTCGACCAGACCCCGGTCATCCGCCGGCTGGCGCCGGTGCTCGTCTTCGACGACGAGGGTCACGCGGTCCTGCGCGTCGACTTCGCCGGCACGAAGGCTCCCCGAGGCGGGGGATGACCACTCCGGCGCCTTCGCCGCCCCCTGGCCCATGGGGGTCGGGCCCGGTGACGGCACGGGCCCACTGCGTCCTGGCTCCCAACCCGGGGGTGATGACCCTCGACGGGACCAATACGTGGGTGCTGCGGGAACCCGGGACGCAGGAGTGCATCGTCGTGGACCCGGGTCCCCTCGACGAGGCCCATCTGGGCCGAGTGCTCGACGTGGTCGGTCAGCAGGACGGTCGAGTGGGTCTCACCCTGCTCACCCACGACCACGCCGACCACGCCGCTGCGGCGACGCGCTTCGCCGAACTGTCCGGGGCGCCGCTGCGGGCGGTCCGGGCGATCGGGACCGGACACGACGACCTCGGCGACGGCGACTGGATCTCCGTCGGCGGACTCGACCTGCTCGTGGTGTCGACCCCGGGGCACACTTCCGACTCCACGAGCTTCCTGCTCCCCGCCGAGACGGCCCTGCTCACCGGTGACACCGTGCTCGGCCGGGGGACGACGGTGGTGGCATGGCCGGATGGCGACCTCGCGGCATACCTGCGCTCGTTGCGGCGGATCGAGGCACTGTGCGGCGCCGGCGAGCTCACCCGGATCCTGCCGGGCCACGGCCCCGCGCTGCCGAATGCCTCGGCGATCCTCGACTACTACCTCGTCCACCGGGCCGAGCGCCTCGAGCAGGTGCGTGCGGCGCTCGCCGCGGGCGCGCGCACCCCGTGGGACGTCGTCGAGCGGGTCTATGCAGACGTGCCGCTGGAGGTGTGGGGGGCGGCCGAGCTCAGCGTGCGCGCCCAACTGGCCTTCCTCGAGGACCCGGACGACCGGGGCCTCGCGCCCGCCTGAGACCGCCCGGCCTGAGACCGCCCTGAGCCGCCCGCAGCCTGCTGCGGGCGGACACCGGAACGGGTCAGCGTGCCCGGCGCTTGAGTCGGTCGACGTCGAGCAGGAGCACGGCGCGTGCCTCCAGGCGCAGCCAGCCGCGGGTCGCGAAGTCGGCGAGCGCCTTGTTGACCGTCTCGCGGGAGGCCCCGACGAGCTGGGCGAGCTCCTCCTGGGTGAGGTCGTGGCTCACCATGACCCCGTCCTCGACCGCCCGGCCGAAGCGGTTGGCGAGGTCGAGCAGGGCCTTGGCGACCCGGCCGGGCACGTCGGTGAAGACGAGGTCGGCCAGGTGCTCGTTGGTGCGCCGCAGGCGCGTGGCGAGCGCGGCGAGCAGGGCCTTGGCCACCTCGGGCCGACCGGTGAGCAGCGCGGTGAGCGAGTCGTTGCCCAGCCCCATGAGCTGGGTCTCGGCAACCGCGGTGGCCGTCATCGTGCGCGGGCCCGGGTCGAACAGGGACAGCTCGCCGAACATCTCGCCGGGGCCGAGGATCGCGATGAGGTTCTCCCGGCCGTCGGCGCTCGTGCGTCCGAGTTTGACCTTGCCCTCGCCGATGACGTAGAGCGTGTCGCCCGGGTCACCCTCGTGGAAGAGGATGTCGCCGCGTTCGAGGCGGGAGGAATTCATCTCGGCGAGCAATGCCTGGCCGGCCTCGTCGTCGAGTGCGGCGAAGAGGGGGGCGCGTCGCACCACGTCGTGATCCACGGGGCACAGTGTGCCACGTCACCCCGCGCACGAGTCGGGCTGTTGGTCCCTTCCCAGCGGGGGCCTACCCTGTCATGCGTGCCCGTCGCCACGCCCACCACCGAGAGCCCGGTGGCCCTCACCCGGCGGGCGCGGCGCATCTACCGGGTGCTCCTCGAGCGTTATCCACAGGCGCGCTGCGAGTTGGACTTCAGCACGCCGCTCGAACTGCTCGTCGCGACCATCCTCTCGGCCCAGTCGACCGACGTGCGGGTCAACCTGGTGACTCCGGAGCTGTTCGCCCGCTACCGGAGCGCCGCCGACTACGCCGCCGCCGACCGGGCCGAACTCGAGGACCTCGTCCGGCCGACCGGCTTCTTCCGCGCCAAGACCGAGGCCCTGCGCACCCTCGGAGCCCAACTCGTCGAGCGTTTCGACGGGCAGGTGCCGGGCCGCCTCGAGGATCTCGTCACCCTCCACGGGGTGGGCCGCAAGACCGCCAACGTCGTGCTCGGCAACGCCTTCGGGGTCCCGGGGATCACCGTCGACACCCACGTGGGGAGGCTCGTCCGGCGATTCGGCTGGACCGAGGAGACCGACCCGGTCAAGGTCGAGCATGCGATCGGGGCCCTGTTCCCCCGACGTGACTGGACGATGCTCAGTCACGTGCTCATCTTCCACGGTCGGCGCACCTGCCACGCCCGGCGCCCCGCGTGTGGCGCGTGCCCGGTGACGGCCTGGTGCCCGGCCTACGGCATCGGCGAGACCGACCCCGTGAAGGCCGCGCGCCTGTTGCGCTACGAACTGGCCCCCGACTCGTGACCGCCACAACCCCGCGGGTCGCCCACGGCACGTCCCTCACCCCGCGCGCCCACCCCGACGGTATGCCGGCCCCCGCTTGGGTCGAGCGGGTCGTCGATCGCTCGCGGGACATCGACCCCTCGTGGTTCAGCCGATTCCTGCCGCCGCGCCAGGACGTGCGGATGTCGGGGGTGCTGCTGCTCTTCGGGCCCGGACCGGGCGGCGAGGAGTCGCTCGTGCTCATCGAGCGCTCGCACACCCTGCGTTCCCATGCCGGACAGGTCGCCTTCCCCGGCGGCCGGGTCGACCCCGAGGACGCGGACGTGGTTGCGGCCGCGTTGCGCGAAGCCGTCGAGGAGATCTCTCTCGACGTCTCCGGCGTCGAGGTCGTGGGCGCTCTGCCGGCCCTCTACCTGCCGGTGAGCGACAACGCCGTCACTCCCGTCGTCGCCTGGTGGGAGCGGCCGGCCCCGGTGCACGTGGGGCACCCCGACGAGGTGGCCCGGGTGCTCAGCGTCCCGCTCGACTACCTCGTCGAGCCGGCCCACCGGCATACCGTCGTGGCTCCCACCGGCTGGCGCGGACCGGCCTGGGAGCTCGGCGACGGCTTGCTCCTGTGGGGCTTCACCGCGGGCATCGTCGACAAGGTCCTCGACCTCGCCGGGCTGGCCCTGCCCTGGGACCAGGAGCGGACCGAGCCGGTCCCGGAACGCTTCCTCGGGCGGCGCTCGTGAGTGGTGGCCTCGCGATCGATCTCGTCCTGCTCGCACTGCTGCTCGGGTATGCCGCCTCGGGGTACCGCCAGGGGCTGGTCGTGTCGGTCCTGTCGCTCGTGGGTTTCCTCGGCGGTGGGGCCCTGGGGATGGCGGTCCTGCCGACCCTGTTCGCCGGCTGGGGCTGGGCGGGCGAGCATGTGCTGCCGTCCCGACTGCTCCTCGTCGGTCTCGTCTTCTTCCTCGCTTCGCTCGGGCAGAGCATCGCCATGACCACGGGGCGCCGGCTGCGTCGACACCTGCGTGCCCGGCCCGCCGTCGCCCTCGACTCGGTCCTCGGGGCCCTCGCCAGCCTCCTCGCGGTCGCCGTGCTCACCTGGTTCGTCGCCGGCGGCCTGCGCGGTGTCACCTCGGGCTCGTTCGCCCGGGCCATCGGTGACTCGCGGGTGCTCCAGGCGATCGACACGGTCGTGCCCGCCGAGACCGGTCGGCTGTTCGCCGGCTTCCGGCAGGTGCTCGACCAGGGCGGCTTCCCGCGGGTCTTCGAGGGCCTGGGGGCCGAGCCGATCACGCCGGTAGACCCTCCGGTCGGCTCCACGGCGGCCTCGGCCGCGGTGCAGGCGGCGACCGGCTCGATCGTGAAGATCACCGGCGTTGCGGCAGCCTGCCGGCAGGGCCAGGAGGGCAGTGGCTGGGTCGTGGCCCCGCAGCGAGTGGTCACCAACGCCCACGTGGTCGCCGGGATCGGGCGGGCCTCGGTCCGCGTGCGCGGCACCGGCCCGGCGCTCACCGGACGGGTCGTCGTGTTCGATCCCGATCGCGATCTCGCCGTGCTCGACGTCCCAGGGCTCACCGCTGCCGCACTGCCTCTGGGCACGGCGGTCGACCGCGGAGCCGAGGGGGTCGTCGCCGGATTCCCGCTCGACGGTCCGCTCCGGCTGGACGCCGCCCGGGTCCGCCAGCGGCTCCTGGCCACCGGCGAGGACATCTACGGCGCGCCGGGGGTCACCCGGGAGATCTACTCGCTCTACGCCCGGGTCGAGCCGGGCAACAGCGGAGGACCGCTATTGTCGCCGTCCGGCACGGTGATCGGGGTGGTCTTCGCGAAGTCCCTCGACGACGACGAGACCGGCTATGCCCTCACCCTCGCCGAGGCGATGCCGGTCCTCGCCCAGGCGGCCGGGGCGACCGAGGCGGTGAGCACGGGGCCCTGCCAGGTCGGTTGACGCCCGGCGTGCGCCCCCACCGGGCCAGCTCGGACGCAGGCCTCTGCGCGTGCTCGGCCCAGGGCTCTGCGCGGGCTCAGCCGCGCGGGTTCGGCTGGGTGGGCTCGGTCGGCACCGTGGTCAGCCAGTCGAGCAGCGTCGAGTTCACCCGCTCCGGAGCCTCCTCGGCGAGGAAGTGGCCCACGCCGTCGAGCACCTCGTGGGTGTATCGACCCCGGACGAAACGGTCGGATCCGAGGGTCGGCCGGGCGAGCACGCAGCCGTCCTCGCTGCCCTGCAGGTGCAGGACCGGCACGTCGATGGGTTCGCCCACCCGGCGGAGGAAGGTCGGCCCGTCGAGGCGCAGCTGATTACGCCCGATCCACCGGTAGTACTCCGCGGCGGAGTGGGCGACGAAGGGCAGGGCCATGGCGGCGGCATACCGCTCGACGTCCTGCTCGCTCGGCCAGTCGCCGAACGGGCTCGCCCAGCCGGTGAGGTAACCGCGGACGCGGCTGTCGTCGCGGGTGAGGAAGCGCTCGGCGGCGAACGGCCACTGCAAGGGCACGAGGTATGCCGTGGCGGCTCGCTGGGCGCGGTCGCGCCGGGCCGCGCGGGTCATCACCACGGGGTGCGGCATGGACAACGCGCCCACGGCGCGGGTCACTTCGGGCTGCAGCGACGGCATACTCCACGCGGTCCAGGCGCCCAGGCCCTGGCCGACGACGACCGCGTGCTCGTCGCCGAGGCTACGGACCACGGCGGCAGCGTCCGCGGCGGCCGTGTAGGTGTCGTAGCCCTTAGGCGGCTTGTCCGACGCGCCGAAGCCACGCAGGTCGACGGCGGCCGCCTGGAAACCCGCCCCCGCGACGGCGAGCAGCTGGTGACGCCAGGCCCACCAGAACTGGGGGAAGTCGTGGAGGAACAGCACGAGCGGTCCCTCGCCGAGCAGGGCCACGTGGAACCGCGCACCGTTGGCCGACACGAACCGATGCTCCCAGGGCCCGTCGAGCAGCACCGACGCGGCGTCCGTCATGATTGTCCTTGCTCTGGAGGCGCGCCGAGGGCGGGCGTGATGTGCGGGTCGCGATGGTCGGTCCGCCGGCCAGGTGGTCCGGGCCCGCGGGTCAGCCGCGCGCCGCCCGCACCGGCCCGGGGGTCACAGCGCGTCCTTGATCGTCTCGATCGTCTGCTGGGCGCTGGCGATCGCCTGCTCGGGCATCGGCTTGGCCTGCCCGAGGGCCTTCTTGCCGACGCGCGCGAGGATCGCCGCGATGACGAAGAGCAGCAGGGCGACGATGAGGAACGCCAGCCAACTGGCGAGCCCGAGGGCGACGAGCCCCCACGCGAGCGCCGTGAGGAGGAAGCCCAACCCGAACAGCCCGAAGAAGGCCGCGCCGGCGAACATCCCCGCGCCCTTGCCGGTGTACTTGAGGCCCGTGCCCACCTCGAGCTTGGCCAGCTCGATCTCCTTGCGCACCAGGGTGGACATGTCCCGGCTCGCCGACGCGACGAGCTGGCCGATGGTCGGCTCGGGTGTCGAGTCGAGCGTGCCGACGTCTGCGGCGGGGCGGTGGTCGATCGCCATGGTCCCTCCCTGGGTGTGCCTTCGTCCGAGCCTAGCGCCGCACCCGAACCCCCGGGTATGCCGTGTGGTCACCTTCCGCGCTTGCGGTCGTCGCCCGGACGCCTCACCATTGCGCACGGACGTGTTGGGGCGCGCGACCGGAAGGGCCGGCATAGCCGTCGGACCCAGGGGGATTCACCACGAAGGAGACCTTGATGAGAGCTCGCCTGGCCGTCGGTCTGGCCTGCGCCCTCGTGGGCGCGGCGGCCGTCACCGCAAGTCCTGCCGCGACTGCTGCGCCGCCCTCGGCGCCCCCGGGCCCGGTCGCGGCCGAGCAGGCCCGAGCCGGCGCGACCGCCCGAGCCATCGGTCTGGCGGCCGACGAGAGCCTGTCGGCCCGGTCGGTCGTCGTGGATGCCGCCGGTGTGCGACATGTGCGCTTCGAGCGGACGAGCGGTGGCCTGCGGGTGGTCGGCGGCGATCTCGTCGTCGCCCTCGACGCGGCGGGCTCGGCCCGCGAGGTCCACTGGAACCGCAGCCAGAACGTCGTCGTCGGCTCGCGGCAGGCTCGCGTGAGCGCCGCCGCCGCCCGCGCGACGGCCTCGTCGGCCGCGGGCTATGCCGTGAGCGCCGCGTCGAGCGAACTCGTGGTCTGGGCGATGGAGGGCGCCCCCCGGCTCGCCTGGGAGGTCCTCACCACGGGCGTGCGCGCGAACGGCACGCCCAGCCGTCTGCTCAGCTACGTCGACGCGCAGACCGGGGCCCTCGTCGACGCCTGGGACGAGATCGCAGACGGGACCGGCAACACCGAGTATTCCGGCACGGTCGGGCTCGCGACGACCCAGCTGAGCGCGACGAGCTTCGCGATGAAGGACTCGATCGGTCACTCCGTGAGCGACCTCAACGGAGCGACGAACGGGGCCGGCACCCTCTTCACCGGCTCGGACGACGTGTGGGGCACGGGCTCGCCCAGTGCGCGTGACACCGCGGCCGCCGACGCGCTCTGGGGAGCCCAGGAGACCTACGCCTACTACCTCGCGGTGCACGGCCGGGCGGGGATCTGGGGCACCGGCAAGGGGGCGCCCAGCCGGGTGCACTACGGCAATGCCTACGTCAACGCCTTCTGGGACGGCACCCAGATGACCTACGGCGACGGCGCCGGCAACACCCACCCGCTCACCTCGATCGACGTCGCCGGTCACGAGATGAGCCACGGGATCACCGAGAACACGGCCAAGCTCGCCTACCGCAAGGAGTCCGGCGGCCTCAACGAGGCGACGTCCGACATCTTCGGCACGGCGGTCGAGTGCTATGCCGGCACGAACGCCGACCCGTGCGACTACCTCATCGGGGAGAAGATCGACATCTTCGGCAACGGCAGTCCGCTGCGCTACATGGACAAGCCGAGCAGGGACGGGCGCAGCGCCGATTGCTGGAGCAGTTCGCTGGGACGGCTCGACGTCCACTACTCCTCCGGTCCGCTCAACCACTGGTTCTACTTGGTCTCCGAGGGCTCCGGGGCGAAGACGATCGGCGGGGTCTCCTACAACAGCCCCGTGTGTGGCGCAGCCCCGGCTGTGACCGGCGCGGGCCGCACGGTCGCGGAGAAGGTGTGGTACCGCACCCTCACGACGAAGCTCACCTCGAGCAGCACGTATGCCGCCGCTCGCGAGGGCGCCATCGCCTCGGCCAAGGAGCTCTACGGGGCCGGGTCGACGCAGTGCAAGTCGGTGGAGGCGGCATTCACGGCGATCGCCGTCCGCAAGGGCGTCGCGGCCTGCTGAGTCGATGGCCTCGACCTTGCCGGTCGTGAGGTCGTCGGCGCGGGCAAGGTAGCTGCCGGTGTCGCCGAGGCAACGGAAGGAAGGCGTCGAGCGGTCCGTCGTGGTCGAAGGACAGCGCCTGGGCCCTGGCAACTGGACGGGTGGGGAGTTCTTGGGGTTCGGAGCCGGCCGGGGCCTCTGGTAACTGGACTGCCGTGCCTCCCCACCGGGTCAGGTGGTGGCATCCGTCGCCGCAGAACGGCGGTGGTGGCGGTCGCGCAACCTGAGCACGACGGCCGCGAAGGCCGCCGAGAGCAGCGACCCGGCGAGCACGGCCAACTTCACGTGGTCGTCCCGTGCGCTGCCGGTGCCGAAGGCGAGTTCGCCGATGAGCAGGCTCACGGTGAACCCGACTCCCGACAGCAGGGCGACCCCCAGGACGTCCCACCACGCGAGCTCGTCGTCGAGCCGGGCCGAGGTGAACCGGGCGACCGACCAGGTGCCGGCGAAGACCCCGACCGCCTTGCCGACGACGAGGCCGAGGACGATCCCCAGAACGGCCGCGTCGGACACGGCGGCAGCGAGGCCGGAACCGTCGACCCGGACTCCCGCGGCGAAGAAGGCGAAGATCGGCACCGCGAGGCCGGCCGACCACGGCCGCAACCCGTGTTCGAGCGACTCCGCGAGGGTGCTCACCTCGTCGTCCTGGGCCGCCTCGTGCTCGTCGACGCGGTCCACCGGCACGGCCAGGCCGAGCAGGACGCCGGCCACCGTCGCGTGCACGCCGCCCGCCTGGACGAGCCACCACGCGGCGAGCGCGGGCAGGGCGAGCAGCAGCGGGTGGGTGATCCCTCGCCGCAGCAGCCACCCGAACACCGCCACCGGGACGAGTGCCCCCAGCACGAGCGCGAGCGACACGTCACCGGAGTAGAAGAGGGCGATGATCGTGATCGCCACGAGGTCGTCGACGACGGCGAGCGTGAGCAGGAAGGCACGCAGGGCCGGCGGGAGGTTCCGGCCGACGACTGCGAGGACCGCGAGGGCGAAGGCGATGTCGGTCGCCGTGGGGATCGCCCAGCCTGCGAGGGCCGAGGCGTCGCCCATCACGGTGACCGTGACGGCATACAGGCCCGCGGGGACGAGCACCCCCGCGAGCGCGGCGGCGACCGGCACGGCGGCCTTGGCCCGGTCGGACAGGTCGCCGGCGACGAACTCGCGCTTGAGCTCGATGCCGGCGACGAGGAAGAAGAGGGCGAGCATGCCGTCGGACGCCCAGTGGCCGAGTGAGAGGGTGGGGCCGATACCTGGCACGCCGAGCTTGGTGTCACGCAACGCGAGGTAGCTCTCGGACCAGGGTGAGTTGGCCCAGACGAGGGCAAGCAGCGCCGCGCCGAGCAGCAGTGCTCCGCCGACCGTCTCGGTTCGCAGAGCGCTTGCCACGTAACGCATCTCGTGGCGTGCCGAGCGCGCAAACACGCGGGCAGAGGAGGGTGTCGGGAGCGTCATCGGGCGCCTCTCAGGTCGATTGGACAGGCCCGCCGCAGGCACATCGCAGCGGATGCCGACCAGACTTCCCGGCTCACCGAACGCACCAATTCTACCAGATGGCTTGCAGCGCAAGCTTTTCGACACCTGTTGCGGGTAATCCGTTATGCGGCAATGGTCGTGAACCGGGTCAAACCGTGGGGCGAACGTCCTCGACGGCGTCGGTGCCTGCGATCACGGCCTGGGCGAGGGCGTCGAGCATCCGCCTGGTCGCGCCGAGCAGCTCGGCATCCGGGCGCACTGCCGCAGCAGCGCCGGGCTCGCCCACGAGGTGGTCGCGCAGACGGAGGCCGACACCGTCGACCACTCGCGCGTGCACACGTCGCAGAACGGTGGCAAGTTGCTCCCGGCATGAGGCCGCCCCGCGGTAGCCGTAGCCGAAGACGGCGACCGGCTTGTCCGCCCACTCGGCATAGAGGTAGTCGATGGCGTTCTTCACCGCTGCCGGATAGCCGTTGTTGTACTCCGGCGTGACGAGAACCAGTGCGTCGACCGATCCGACCAGCCTCGACCAGTGCCTGGTGTGCTCGTGGGTGTAGATGCCGGTGGCGGCCAGTTCCGGCTCGTCGAGCAGGGGGAGGCCGATCTCGGCGAGGTCCAGGACGGTGACCGCGAAGGTGTCGGGCGGGACCTCGTTGCGCAGCCAATCGGCAACGACCGGGCCGATCCGCCGTGGCCGGGTGCTCCCGACGACGATGCCGAGTTCGATCATGGTCCGCGCGGAGGCGGGGTGCGGCGGCATACCCGCCGTCGTGACCGGGTATGCCGCGCGACCCTCAGTCGTCCGAGCTGCCTTGGGAGAGACCGGTCTTGATGAGGTCCATCACCGAGGAGTCGGCGAGCGTCGTCGCGTCGCCGACCTGACGGCCTTCGGCGACGTCACGCAACAGCCGGCGCATGATCTTGCCCGAACGTGTCTTGGGCAGCTCGGGGACGATCATCACCGACTTGGGCTTGGCGATCGGCCCGATCTCCTTGGCCACGTGGTTGCGCAGCTCGTTGACGATGTCGGTGTTGTCGTCCCCGGCGTGGCTCGTCCCCGCCCGCAGGATGACAAAGGCGACGACGGCCTGTCCGGTCATCTCGTCGTTGGCTCCCACCACCGCAGCCTCGGCGACCTTGGGGTGGCTCACCAGCGCCGATTCGATCTCGGTCGTCGACAGGCGGTGTCCGGACACGTTCATCACGTCGTCCACCCGGCCGAGCAGCCAGATGTTGCCGTCCTCGTCCTTCTTCGCCCCGTCGCCGGCGAAGTAGTACTGCGGCCACCGCGACCAGTAGGTCTCCTTGTAGCGCTCCGGGTCGCCCCAGAGGCCGCGCAGCATCGAGGGCCACGGCTTGGTGAGGACGAGGTAGCCGCCGGCCCCGTTGGGCACGGGCTCACCGTTGTCGTCGACGACCTCGGCCCCGACTCCGGGGATCGCCTTCTGGGCCGATCCCGGCTTGAGTTCGGTGACCCCCGGCAGCGGGCTGATCATGATCGCGCCGGTCTCGGTCTGCCACCACGTGTCGACGATGGGCGCGCTGCCGCCGCCGATGTGGTCGCGGTACCACATCCAGGCCTCGGGGTTGATCGGCTCGCCGACCGAGCCGAGCACCCGGATCGAGGACAGGTCGTACTTCGCCGGGATGTCCGAGCCCCACTTCATGAAGGTCCGGATCGCGGTGGGCGCGGTGTAGAGGATCGTCACCTTGTTGTCCTGGACGATCTCCCAGAACCGGCCCTGGTGCGGGGTGTCTGGGGTGCCCTCGTAGAGCACCTGGGTGGCGCCGAGCGAGAGCGGTCCGTAGACGATGTAGGAGTGCCCGGTCACCCAGCCGATGTCCGCTGTGCACCAGTAGACGTCGCGGTCGGGGTGGACGTCGTGGACGACCGAGTTCGTGTATGCCGCCTGGGTGAGGTAGCCGCCGGTCGTGTGGAAGATGCCCTTGGGCTTACCGGTCGTCCCGGAGGTGTAGAGGATGAACAGCGGGTGTTCGGCCTCCATGCCCTCGGCGGTGTGCGCGGGTGCTGCGGCCTCGAGTGCCTCGTCCCACCACAGGTCGCGTTCGTCGCGCCAGGCGACCTCCTGCCCGGTGCGTCGGACGACGAGGACCTTCTGCACCGAGGTGTCGGCGTGGTCGAGCGCGGCGTCGACCGCCGGCTTGAGAGCGCTGGGGGCACCCCTGCGGTAGCCGCCGTCGGAGGTGATGACGACCTTCGCCTGTGCGTCGGCGATCCGGGTGTTGAGGGCCTCGGCCGAGAAACCGCCGAAGACCACCGAGTGGGGCACGCCGATCCGGGCGCAGGCGAGCATGGCCACGACCGCCTCGGGGATCATCGGCAGGTAGATGGCGACCGTGTCGCCCTTGGCCAGCCCGAGGTCGAGCAGGGCGTTGGCCGCGCGCTGGACGTCGCGGTGGAGGTCGGCATAGGTGACGTCGCGGGTGTCGCCGGGCTCGCCGATCCAGTGCAGGGCCACCTTGTCGCCGCGGCCCGCCTCGACGTGGCGGTCCACGCAGTTGTATGCCGCGTTGAGTCGCCCGTCGGCGAACCACTTGGCGAAGGGAGCGTCGGACCAGTCGAGTACCTGGGTGAACGGGGTCTCCCACGTGAGGTAGTGGCGCGCCTGCTCGCCCCAGAAGCCCTCGTGATCGGCCTCGGCGGCGGCATACATCGCGGCGGTGCCGTTGGCCTGGGCGGTGAAGGCGGGGTCGGGCGGGAAGCTGCGGTCCTCGTGGGAGAGGTTCTCGATGGCCTGGTTCGACACGGGTCCTCCTGCGGGCAGACGGCACGTAGGTGACCCATGCAACAAGGTATGCCGCCCCCCGGCAAGCCCGCGCGTCCGGGGACTGGTCAGGCGGACGAACGGTGCGACGAGCGGTCCGAGGCGCCACGTCGGCCGCGCATGCGGACCGTGGCTGCCGAGCCCGGTCGAGCCTGGGGCTCAGGAACGCACGGACAGCCCGAAGCCGGCGTGCCGCAGTTGCTCGCGCACCCGATAGACCTCGACCTCATCGGCCCCCGAGAAGGCATGCGTCCCGACCGCGCGCAGGATGTCGTCATCGGTGACCGGATCGGGAACCGAGTGCCCGATCCGCACCGCGAGGGAGGCGACGATCGCGTCGAGTTCGTCCTGGGTGAGGTCGCTGCGCAGGAGACCATGGATGGGGACCAGGTCGGGCCGGGGCGCGCCCCTCGGATGGGCGCTGTCCAGCCACCGGCGCACCCGGCGCCACCGGCCGGTTCTGCGTTGTGAGCCCCGCACGTCTCCATTGTCCGCCTCCCACCCCCGTCGGACGTGGGCGGGGTCGAGAATTGGCCTGGCGTTAGCGCGAATTCATCTCACACGCACGCTGTCGAGCACTCGTGTGAGCCCGGTCACGCGGCCCGCGGCCGGTGGGGCGCGCCGGCCGATCCGCGGGAGTCGTCGGACCGGTCCGGTCGATCTCGACGAGGGCGGTGTCGACGTCGCTCGTCACCACAACCCGCACGCCGGGGGCCGCGGCCGCGCGGCGGATGCGCTCGACCAGACTCAGGCCAGGGGCCTGGGACTCCGACATCGCCGCCGAATCCGACGATGCCGCCGACACCTCGTGGCTCGTGCCCACGAGCGACACCGAGCCCAGCCGGCCTCGGTCGTTGGGCCGCCACAGGGCGACGAGGCGGCTGTCGGCCTGGGCAGCGGACAGGACGGCACGGCATACCTCGCGGAAGGGGGCCACGAGCTCCGGTGGCGTCTCGCCCTGGGCGGCGAGGACGACGGTCGCGCCGCGAGCGCGCGCCTGGGCGATCGCGGTGACGAGCGGCGGGGCCAAGAGTGGTGCGGCGACCAACTGGTCGCGCGCCTCGGCCTCGAGCAGGCGGCATTCGGCGCGATCCTCGTCGGTGAGCGGTGCACCGGAGGCGATGTGGTCGAGCATCGGCAGGACGCTGTCCTCCAGTCGCCCGAGCCGCCTCCGGGACTCGGCCTCCCGCTCCTGGGCGCGGACCGCCTCGAGGCGTGCGGCCCCGGTCTCGGCGGCCGTGCTGTTCACCGAGGCGGTCGTGCGGTCCATGGCCACGCGCATCATCATCCCGAGCACGGCCGAGGACAGCACGACACCCCAGCCGGCGGTCAACGCCGAGGTGTTGAAGTTCCCTCGGGCCGCACTCGCGGCGAGCAGGGCCCCGAGCTGACCGAAGGCGGCGACGACGCCAACCCAGGGGCGCGCCCGGAAGGACATCACCGCCATCGGCAGGTCCATGGCGCCGACGAACCAATAGCGCCAGTCCCCGGTCGGCGGCTCGTCGAGGTTGAGCAGGAAGGCGGCGGGCAGAAGGGCCAGGCCGACGGCGCCCAGCCGCCACGGCCACCCGTCGACCTCGGCCCGGACGTCGAGGAGGACGAGCAGGGCGAAGAGCAGGACCCCGGCGATTTGCCACTCCCGCGAGCGGACGACGTCGAGAAAGGTGAGGCCGATGAGGACGTGCATGGACAGGCAGCCGAGCCCCAGCCAGAGGATGATGTGGAAGTCGCGCTCGCGCCACCAGGTGAGCGGGGCCTCGTCGACGGCCTCGGTGGGGCGCCACGTCAATTCGACCACGGGAGCTCCCTGCCCATCGCGATGGACGACAGCGGTCCCGCCCACGTCGGCCATCCGCTCGACCACCGAAACCTGCAGACCCACCCCGGCCGGGGCCGGACCCCGCAGTGACGGCGCCGCGGCCACAGGACTGGGCCCGGGTGCCCCGACCGGTCGATCCGCGTGGACCTCGCTGATGGTGATCCGGCACTCAGCTGCGCCGAGGTGGCCGTGGATGCGCGCCCCGCGTCCGGGCGCGTGGCGGTGGATGTTCGTGAGCGCCTCGGCTGCCGCTCCGAGCAGCGCGGCCGCAACCACCTCGTCGGCGCACTCACCCGTGACGGAGAGGTCGAGGTCGACGGCCAGACCCCGGGCGTGTTCCCGCAGCGCCACCGTGAGCGGGCGTGCCGCGAGCGGGTCGAGGGTTCGCAGGGCCTGGGCCGCCTGCCCGGCAAGCGCCCGGGCCGCCTCGTCCACCCGCCCGTCCTGGCGTCCGGCGAGCCGAAGCGCGCCAAGGACCTTGTCGTGGACGAGGCCGTCCCAGCGGCGTTTCGCCTGGGCACGCGCGGAGTCGCGGACGAGGTCCTCGTGCGCGGTCCAAGAGCTCTCCGAACTCGTGCGCACCCACGCGGCGGCCCGATGCAGGGCCTGGACCCCCGCCGCGCACAGGAGTGCGGTGAGCGCGCACAGGAGCGCCTCGTAGGCGGCCTGCCATGCACCGACGACCGGGATACGTTCGAGGACCGCCTCGACGGTGACCACCGGGCTCACCCAGGCGACGGCGATCGGGGCAATGGCCACGCTCGTGAGGCACCAACCGATGACCACGACGCTCCACAGCGGGCGATAGTCCGCCGCGAGGCGCACCTCTGGCAGCAGGACGCTCACGCCCAGGGCCACGACGGCCACCGCGCAGTAGAGCCGTACGCCGCGTCGCTTCCGCGTGCCGCGGAACGACTCGACGATCCCGACCAACGCCGCGACGGCCGCCGCGGCCAGCACGCTCCACGGCAGTGGCATCTGGCCGGCATCCGCCCACGCGACGGAGGCCTCCGCGCAGGCCCCGGCCGTCGCGATCACCATGAGGGCGCTTGCCGCCCGGTAGAGCGCGAGGTCGAGATCGATCGCGCGCCTCGTGCGCGGCTCGGTCACGGTGGACTCGCGCCACCGGGCCGCGGCAGTATGCCGTCCTCCACCGCACGGATGTAGAGCTCGGTCTTGGTCGCGGCAGGACGGCCGGCCTCGGAGTACTTCCGTCGAGTGCGCAGCAGGTACTCCTTCACCGTCTCGGGTGACAGGCCCATCCGGCGCGCCACGGACTTCAGCGGGAGACCCATGGCATAGAGCCGCAGGGCCTCGGCCTCCCGGGGGGCCAGGTGCGGCGCGGTCCAGCCGGGTTCGTCCTCGATGGCCGCGGCCCATTCGCCACTGAGGTAGGGATCACCGCCGAGGACGACCTCGACCGCCTTGGCGAGCACGGTGAAGTCCTCGTGCTTGCCGACGATCCCCACTGCCCCGGCCCGGAAGCACGGGGCGACCACCGCACGGTTGGTCTCCTGGGTGTAGAGGAGCACCGGCCAGCCGCGCTCGACCAGCCGGGCGACATTGTCGGCCGGGCGTGACTGGTCGCCGAGCTGCAGGTCGAGCAGCACGAGGTCGAGTGCCTGCGCCGAGCCCAGGAGTCCGTCGACGCTGGGGGCAAGGGTCGGTTGGACCGGCCGGGGAAGGGCGTCGGACAAACCGGCGAGCACGCCGTGCAGGATGGGCGGATGGTCGTCGACGACCCCCAGGCGGACGGGGAGAGGCGCCATGCCGCCATCCTGCCTCCGGGAGTGAGAGGCCGCATCCGGGGATGGATGCGGCACTCGTCACGTCGCGACGACGAGCGGTGTCCCCCGATCGTGGGACTGGCCCTCGTCGCGGCCAGGCGGGCAGACTGGACGCAGGCGTCCGCTTCGCACGCGGCGGTCGCAGGGGTACAGGGGGCGCGGCGCAGGCGGCCCGGACCACAGCGGACGTGGTCCGGGCCGCTGGCCGTGCGAGCTCAGCCACGTCGGCTCAGCCGGGCGGGAGCAGGCCGAGTCGGTCCTTGACCCGGGCCAGCGTGGCTGCCGAGATCGGGCCGGCCTTGGCGGCGCCGGCGGCGAGGATCCGGTCGAGCTCGGCGGGGTCGTCGAGCAGCTCGCGCATGCGCCGCTGGAAGGGCTCCACGGCGCTCACGACCGCGTCCGCGACCTGGGTCTTGAGATCGCCGTAGCCGCGACCGGCATAGCCCTGCTCGAGGCTGTCGACCGGCACCCCGGTGAGCGCCGACTCGATGACCAGCAGGTTGCTCACCCCGGGCTTGTGCTCGGGGTCGTAGCGGATCTCGCGCTCGGCGTCGGTGACCGCCGACTTGATCTTCTTGACGATCCGTTTGGGGTCGTCGGAGAGGAGCACGACCCCGGCGTCGGGGGAGTTGGTGCCCGACATCTTGGAACCGGGGTCGCTCAGCTCCATGATCTTGGCCGTCTCCTTGAGGATGTGCGCCTCCGGGACCACCAGCGTCTCGCCGTAGCGCTGGTTGAAGCGCTGCGCGAGGTCGCGGGTGATCTCCAGGTGCTGACGCTGGTCCTCCCCGACTGGGACGCGGTCCGCGTCGTAGCCGAGGATGTCCGCGGCCATGAGCATGGGATAGGTGAACAGGCCCACGTTGGCGCTCTGCCCCTTGGCGACCTTGTCCTTGAACTGGGTCATCCGCTCGGCCTCGCCCATCGCGGTGAGACAGTTCATCACCCAGCCGAGTTCGGCGTGCTGGGGCAGGTGGCTCTGGCAGAAGACCGCCGAGCGTTCCGGGTCGACCCCGCCGGCGATGAATTGTGCGGCGGTGACCCGGGTGCGTCGGCGCAGCACCTCGGGGTCGGTCGGCACGGTGAGCGCGTGTAGGTCGGCGATGAAGTAGAACGCGTCGTAGCTGTCCTGCAGCTCGACCCAGTTGACGAGCGCGCCGACGTAGTTGCCGATGTGCAGGCTGTCACTCGTCGGCTGCATCCCGGACAGCGATCGGGGTCGCTGCCGCGGGGGTATGCCGCTGGGCTGGCTGGTCATCGCGTCTCTCCTCGTGGTGGTGCCCCCGGACACGACGACGCCGCCCCGGGGGCGGCGTGGTCTGGGGTTGCTTCGTCGGGCGCCGCCGCTATGCGGTGCGCCACCAACCCAGGCGGGTGGTCGAAGCCATGGCCCGAGGATAGCAAGCGGGGCGGCATACCTCATCGGGTATGCCGCCGCCCCGGCGGTCAACCGGGCATCCGACCCGCCACGGCCCAGCGGATCTCGGCGCCGCGCCCGCCGATCCCGGTGCCGGCCGGGCGGCACAACGCCCCCTGACCTGTGTCGGCCAGGGGGCGCCGTGGCGCAAGGGGTATGCCGTGTCCCGCGCGGCGGGGCATGACCGCCTGGGACACGGCATACCGGCGTGGGATCAGTGCACGATCGCCTTCTCGGCGCCAGCACCGGTGAGGGAGCGGACCTCCATCTCGGCGTATTTCGCCGCGTTGTGCTCCTTGGTCGTCACCGAGCCGAGCCAACCGAGGAAGAAGGACAGCGGGATGGTGATGATGCCCGGGTTGTTGAGCGGGAACCAGGCGAAGTTGGCCGACGGGAACATCGAGGTTGCCGCGCCCGAGACCGTGGGGCTGAAGATGATGAGCAGCAGGGCACTGATCAGGCCGCCGTACATGCTCCACAGTGCGCCCCGGGTGGTGAAGTTCTTCCAGAACAGCGAATAGAGGATCGTCGGCAGGTTGGCGCTCGCAGCGACCGCGAAGGCCAGGGCCACGAGGAAGGCGATGTTCTGGCCGTTGGCGAAGATGCCGCCGATGATCGCGAGGATGCCGATGACGACCGCCGTGCGGCGCGCCACCTTGACCTCGTCGTCGGGGCCGACTGCGCCGCGCTTGATGACGTTGGCGTAGACGTCGTGGGCGAACGACGCCGACGCCGTGATGGTGAGCCCGGCGACGACCGCGAGGATGGTCGCGAAGGCCACCGCCGAGATGACACCGAGCAGGATCTCGCCGCCGAGGTGGTAGGCGAGCAGCGGCGCCGCCGAGTTCTGGCCACCCGGGGCCTTCTTGATCACGTCGGCGCCGACCAGCGCGGCCGCGCCGTAGCCGAGGACGAGGGTGAACAGGTAGAAGATACCGATGAGCCAGATCGCCCAGACGACCGAGCGGCGGGCCTCCTTGGCTGTGGGAACCGTGTAGAAGCGCATGAGCACGTGGGGCAACCCCGCCGTGCCGAGAACGATGGCGATCGACAGCGAGATGAAGTCGATCTTGTTCTTGTACTGCAGGCCACCGAAGAGGATGTTGTCGCTGCCGGCCTTGGCCGTGGCGGCGTCGAAGAGGCTCGACATGTTGAAGCCGTACTTCACGCCTATCCACAGGGTCATGATCCCGGCGCCGAGAATGAGCAGCGCGGCCTTGATGATCTGCACCCAGGTCGTGCCCTTCATTCCGCCGATGAGGACGTAGACGATCATGAGGGCCCCGACAACGGCGATGACGATGCTCTGGCCGGTCCGGTCGGTGATCCCGAGCAGCAGGGCGACGAGCCCACCGGCGCCGGCCATCTGGGCGAGCAGGTAGAACGCCGAGACGGCGAGGGTGTTGACGGCGGCCGCGGTGCGGACCGGGCGCTGGCGCAGCCGGAAGGACAGCACGTCGGCCATCGTGAAGCGGCCGGTATTGCGCAGCAGCTCGGCGACGAGCAGGAGCGCGACCAACCACGCGACGAGGAAGCCGATCGAGTAGAGGAAGCCGTCGTAGCCGTTGATGGCGATGGCACCGGCGATGCCGAGGAAGGACGCGGCGGACAAGTAGTCGCCGGCGATGGCGATGCCGTTCTGCCGCCCGGAGAAGGCCCGCCCGCCCGCGTAGTAGTCGGCGGCGGTGGTGTTCTGCTTGGAGACCCGGATGACGATCGCGAGGGTGACCAACACGAACAGGGCGAAGATGCTGATGTTGAGAATCGAGTTGCCGACCATGTCAGACGTCCCCCCGCTCCATGTGCTCGGCCAGCTTGGCGGCGGCCGGGTCGAACTCTCGGTCGGCCCAGCGGGCGTAGAACATCGTGATCGCGAAGGTCGTGACGAACTGGAGCAACCCGAGGACCAGCCCGACGGTGATGTTGCCGACGAGCTTGGTGTTCATGAAGCTCGTCGCATAGGAGGCGAGCAACACGTAGAGGAAGTACCAGGCGAGGAACGCGCCGGTCATGGGGAAGACGAAGCTGCGGAACTTCTTCCGCAGCGCAGCGAACTCCGGCGAGTTCTGGACGGCGATGTAGCGTGCCGCCCGCTCCTCGCTGATGTCGTCGTGACTGCTCAAGGTGTGAACCTCCGGTGGGCAGGTCTGCAGAGGGACTCCGCAGTGTCGTGGGTCACACGATGATGTGTGCCAGAGCCCCTCGCCAGACTGCGCGCGCCCGGTGGGATCGACTTTCGCCCAGCGGTCGCCGATGCGGGTCGAGCGGTCGGTATGCCGGGAGCCCCTGCGTGCGAACGGTCTACGCGCTCCCAGCCAAGTGGCTCGCGACCGCAGCGCCGACGAGTTCGGGCTCGTCCAGCCACGGGGCGTGCCCGGCGCCGCGCAGCCGCACCAGCCGGTGGTCGCGCAGCGCGACGATCGAGTCGGCCGCCACGCCCGGGGGCATGAAGGCGTCCAGGTCGCCCCAGGCCATGAGCACCGGCTGGGCGATCCGCTCGAGGTCCTCCGGCGGCACGACCATGGCGGGCCGCAGGCGGGTGCCCTGGACGAGGGCCTGGAAGTAGGTTGCCACGCTCGGACCGTAGCTGGGACGGCAGGTGAGGTAGTAGCACGCCTCGAGCACCGCCTCGGGCAGGTGCGCGCCGGCGTTCGGGCCGTTGGCGATGTCGTTGAACCGGGCGAACCGCTCCGGGGTCACCTGGCTCGACAACAACCGCCGACCGACCTGCGGAACCCCGAGGAGCATCATCGGCAGGATCGGCTTGGCCCCCGCGAAGGCGCCCCCCGGGCAGCCGAGGAAGACGATCCGGCGGATCCGGCGAGGGAGGTCCAGCGCGGCATACACGGAGAACTGCCCGCCGAGCGAATGGGCGACGACGTCGACGACCGGGATACCGAGGTCGTCGAGCACCCCCTCGATGACCGAGACGGCGAGCCCGCGCAAGGCGTGGGGGCCCGGGACCGCGCACGGTCCGGACAGGCCATGCCCCGGCCAGTCGAGGACGACGATCCGCCGGTCGGCGAGATAGGACATCACCTCGACGGCGAGCACCGAGAAGGACCCGACACCGTGCAGCATGAGGATGGGTGGCGCCTGCGAGTCCTCAGATCCGGTGTGCAGGACCCGCACGTCGATGTCGCCGATCCGGGTGTGGATCGCCAGCGTCTCCTCGCGGATCGCGAGGCCGAAATGTTCGTATGCCGCCCGCTCGAGCTCGCGGATCCGGTCGTCGAGCTGGGCGGTCGGGATCCGTAGCCACATGGAACTCATGTGCGGCTCAACGGTTCTCGTCGTGAGCGGGTGGCGGGGACGGGGTGGTCGGGGCCGTCGACGCGAGCGTGAGCACCTCGGCGAAACCCGCGCGGAGGCAGGAGTCGAGGACCTCGAGGTCGGTGAACGCGTCGGGGTCGACGTGCAGACCGACGCACCCCTGGCCCTGGTAGCTGATCATCGCCCCCATCATCGCCACCCCCGGACGGGGGCCGACGAGGTAGATCCCGGTGACCCTGGCCCCGGCGATGAAGGCTTCGCGGCGCACGCCGGGGAAGCTGGACAGCTGGGCGTCGGAGGTCGCTGCGCCGTTGCGGACGACCTCGACGAGGGCCGGGCCGGGGAGCTTGTCGATGAACCGCGAGCCCACCTCGAGCCAGTCGAGGGCGGGTTCGTTGCGAGCGGCGCGGACCTGCTCGCGGATGAGGGCGATCCGGCGGGCCGGGTCCGCCTCGGACATCGGACCGACGAGGTGGACCGCGGCGAAGCGGTTGCCGGCCGGGTCGCCGGCCACCCGCGTGCTCACCGGCATGGTGAGCGGGATGCGGTCGACCTCGACGTGGAAGTGCTCGTGGTAGCGGCGCAGGCCTCCGAGCATCGCGGCGAGGAAGGCGTCGTTGACCGAGCCGCCGGCGGCCTTGCCCGCGGCCCGCATCTCCGCGAGGGGCACGGTGAGGGTGAGGACGCGGACCCCGGTTCCGCCCTGTCCCCGCAGCAGCGGTGACCGGGGCACACCGACCGGGGATACCTGGCGACGCAACGAGCGTGCGTAGGCGATCGCCCCGCCGACGCTGCGCACCGGATGGACGAGGGCGGACGGCATACCGGCGAGCTGGCGCACCAGGCCGCGGGGAGCGGCGACGGCGTTGCGGGCCAGCCGGGTCGCCACGAGGCTGTAGCGGTCGACCGTGGGGCGCGCAGGCCGGGCGGGCACGTGTCGGCTGCCGGGCTCGGGCGAGTGGCCGTGGAGCAACTCGAGCAGCTGCATGAGCAGCTGACCGTCGGCGAGCACGTGGTGGGCCTTGAACACCGACGCCGCCCGGCCGCCCTCGAGGCCGGTGAGCAGCACGGCCACCCAGGGCGGACGGCCGCGGTCGAGCGGACGGCGCATGACATCGGCGACCTTCTCGTGCAGCTGCGCCGTCGTCCCGGGCGTGGGGATGCGCGCGCGACTCACGTGGTGCTCGATCGCGAACTCCTCGTCGGTCGACCAGGCCGGCGCGACGAGCGGCAGCGCCGGCTCGACGATCCGCTCGCGCAGGCGGGGGACGAGTCGGGTGCTGCGCTCGAGCGCCTCGACGTAGCGGTCCCAGTCGGGCTCGTGCTCGAGGATCTCGACGAAGACGCCGGCCGAGCGGGTGTGCGGGTCGGCGTCGGCGCGCCACATCACCGTCTCCCATGGGCTCAGGTCGGCACCGCCGCCCCAGCGATAGCCCTCGTCCATCTGGCCGCCACCTTCCTTCGCCCGCTCGCCGGGCCGCTCCGGGCTTCGCAGGCGCTGCTTCCCACCCTGCCCGATCCAGGGGTCTGCGGTCACCTGCGGCGATGATTGTCACCACACGGATGAACCGCAGGTATGCCGCGCCGGCGACACGTGGCGCCGTGCAGCCGGGCTCACCCCAGCTGCAGGCCCTGCGTGAGCAGGAGGTTGACCCCGATGAGGACGGCCAGCAGGATCCAGCCGGTCACCGGCACGCCAGGCGCGGCCTGCCGGGGCCGATCGGCGGGGTCGGTCCGGGCAAATTCCCTGCGGTAGAAGCTCATCGACAAGGGGGCGAAGGACCCGACCGCGAAGGTGGCCATCATCACCAAGACGATGGCCGCGCCGTCGATGTCGGTCTCCATCAACGTGAGGAAGACCGCCTCCAGCGCGGCGATGGCCAGGCCCCCGAACAGCCAGGTCCAGACGGTGAAGGCCCGTATCTCGTAGAGGTCCCGAGTCCAGCGCACGGCCCGGGTCGAGAAGCTGCGCGCAAGGGCGACCATGCCGATCCCGCCGAGCACGAACGCGACCCAGCTGGCGACGTCGGGCCAGCCGAGTGCCGCGAAGGCGTGTCCGATGTCGCCGGTGCTCCCGAATGGTGTGGTCATGAGATAGCCGACGAATTCCATCACGCTCACATAGCCGAACCACGTGGCCAGCAGCAGCCACCAGGACCCGGCCCGCCGGGGCAGGACGGCGATGAGGATCAGCCCGGAGACCAGGCTGAAGATCGGGCCGGCCAGCGCGATGGTCGCATCGACCGCGCCGGTCGGCGCAGGCAGGGTGTCCACGGCCGGGGGGTACTGCACCGCGCGCAGGCCGAGGGCGAGGCTGGCCAACGAGTGGGCAGTCTCGTGCAGGAGGAACATGAGCAAGACGGCGACCACCAAGGCAGTTGCGCTGGAGAGCAGGACGCGTCGTACGTCAGCCTTCGGCGCGAGGTGGGCCCCGATGTCGTTGGGGGTGAGCCCGGAGCCGGGGTCGGCGGGGGCGGATGGCTCCGGCGCGCCGCGGGTCGAGCGGACTTCAGGGCTCGGTCCTTCGTTCATGCTCAGCCAACCTACCGGCCGGTTGCGGGGACAGCTGGCTTGTGCCCCGTGGCCGTTAGGCTGTGTTCCTGACGACGACGTCCGACCCGCCCCGGAGGAGCCCAGGATGAGCGCTGTCCGCCGAAACCTCGGGCGCCTGGTCTCGGCGCCGATCAAGTCTGCGGCGCAACGGGTCGACATGCCCAGCTTCGACCCGAAGTTCGAGGTCGACAGCCCGCTAGTCGCGAGCATCCTCGAGGCGACCCACTTCCGGAGCGGACTGCAGGCGCTCGCCGAGCGTCTCGGTCGGCGCGTCGACGACGTGCGCGAGCTCGCCGCGGCATACCTGCGGGAGATGTCGGCGATCCACGACGTCACCGTGACCGCCTGGTGGGAACGCTTCGGCGAATGGCTGCTGCGCGGCTACGAGCTCATCGTCGACGTCGAGGGCCTGCGCGGATTGCGCGGGCTCGACCCCGACCACTCCCTCGTCTTCCTCACCTCGCACCGCTCCTACCTCGACGAGTGGGCGCTCCCCGGGCCGGTCCACGCCGCGGGGATCCAGCGGATGTCCAGCTTTATGGGCGCGAACCTCGACTACTTCCCCATGGGGGCGATCGCGCGGCGGGTCGGCATGATGCACGTGCGCCGGGCGATCAAGGACGACCCCGTCTACAAGTTCGCGCTCCGGTCCTACATCGGCCACCTCGTGGGTGATCGGGTCAACCTCATGTGGTCGATCGAGGGCGGGCGGACCCGCACCGGCAAGCTGCGCCCACCTCGGCTGGGGCTGCTGCGCTACGTCGTCGACGCGGTCGACACGCTGCCGACCCCCGAGGTCTACATCGTCCCGATCTCCATGCTCTACGACCAGATCCCGGCCAACGAGGTCCGCACGATGACCCACGAGGCGCTCGGCGGCGACAAGCGCCCCGAGAGCGCGCGATGGTTCGTCGACTACATCTCCCATCTGCGTGGCCGGATGGGGCGGGTCTATCTCAACGTCGGCGAGCCCCTTCCCCTGCGGGCCCGACTGGCCGAGTTGCGGGAGGAGGACCCGACCGGCCGCACCGCCGTCGAGCGGGTCGCGCTCGACGTCTCGCACCGGATCAACGACGCCACCCCGGTGACCGCCACCGCAGCCGTCTGTATCGCCCTGCTCGGAGCCGGTCGGGCGCTCACCCTCTCGGAGATCCTCGACACGATCCGACCGCTGGCCGAATACCTCGACACGCTCGGCTGGCCGACCGCCGGCGGGGTCAACCTCACCGACCGTGCCTCGATCCGGGCCGCACTCAACAGTCTGGTCGAGACCGGCGTGCTCAGCTCGCACGACGCCCAGGACACCGTGTGGACGATCGCCGACCGGCAGCACCTCACCGCGGCGAACTACCGCAACTCGGCGATCCACGTCCTGCTCCACCCGGCGATCGCCGAGGTGTCGCTCATGGGGGCGGTCCTCGCACCGGGTCCCACCTACGATGTCTTCCTCGACGCCCTCCGGTTGCGCGACCTGTTGAAGTTCGAGTTCTTCTTCGCCCGCCGCCGGGAGTTCGCCGCGAGGCTGCGGCGCGTGGTCGGCGACGACCCGAGCTTCTCCTCCCAGCTCACCCGGGCCCGTGCGGAGGGCTATCTCGACCACCTCGGGCTGCATCTGTCCGCCCTGGTGTTACGCCCGTTCCTCGACGCCTATGCCGTCGTCGCCCACGAGCTGGCCGCGCTGCCTGCCGGCCGGGACGTCGACGAGGAGAAGTTCCTCGAGCACTGCCTCGCTGTCGGCCAGCAGTGGGTGCTGCGGCGATTCATCGTGAGCGCCGAGTCCACCTCGTTGGAGATGTTCCGCAACGTCCTGCAACTGGCCCGCCATCGTGGGCTGCTCGACCCGCAGGGCGCGGATGTCGTCGCCCGCCGGGTGGCCCTGCGCGAGGAGATCGACGAATTCCGTTCTCGGATCGACCGTCTCGCCGAGCGCACGCGGCTCGACGGATCCGCACCCGCGGGTGAGTCGACGCCCCCGGCCAGTCCGCCGGTCGGTCCGCCGGTCGGTCCGCCGGTCAGTCCGCCGGACAGTCCGCCGGTCAGTTCGGAGAGGCCGACGCCCCGCGCTGGGTGACCTCCTCGGGCACGTGCAGCCGCACGAGGATGCGTGCGGCGTTCTTCGGCACCGACCCGGGCGTCGCCAACGAGACCACCATGGCGGCGGCGAACGCGGCCGGCATACTCCATGCGGCCGGCTGGGCGAGCAGGACGGGAAGCCAACCACCGAGGGCGTCGGCCGGCACACCCACGAAGGTGGCGGCCGTCGCGCCGATGGCCAGCGTCGCACCCACGACCATGCCGGCGGCCGCGCCCGCCGTGGACAGCCGCCGCCACCAGACCCCGAGCAGGAGCAGGGGGCACAGGGTCGATGCGGCGATGGCGAAGGCCATTCCCACGAGGTCGGCGAGGGCGAGGTTGGGCGCGAGCCAGGAGGCGGCGAAGGGCACCCCGATGGCGACGATCGAGGCCAGTCGGAAGCTCTGCGTGGCCGGCAGGTCCCCGCCGAGTCTCTTGTTGAGCGCGCCGGAGAGCAGGTCCTGGTCGATGACGCCGGCCACCGAGACGGTGAGTCCGCTGGCCGTCGACAGGAACGCCGCGAAGGCCCCGCCGGCGAGGATCGCCGACAACAGGTCGCCCAGTGCGCCGGGGGCGACGGCGCCGGGCAGGAGCAGGACGACCGAGTCGGAGCTCACGCCCGCCGGAAGGGTGGGCAGGTTGACCCGGGCGAGCATGCCGTAGAGGGGTGGGAAGACGTAGAAGGCGCCGAGCAGCGCGATGACGATGACCGTCGTCCGACGCGCGGCCGTGCCGTCGGGGTTGGTGTAGAAGCGCACGAGCACGTGCGGCAGACCCATCGTGCCGAAGCAGAGCGCGAGGATGGTCGAGTAGGTCGCGTAGACGGGGTGGTCACGCGGCCGGTATGCCGCGAGGTTGGCACCGAACGGGCCCGCCGGGTCCGTGAACCCCGGCAGGGGCTCACCGGCCCGGATCCACAACCAGACGAGGACGAACGCCGGGATCGCGATGGCCGCGAGCTTCAGCCAGTACTGCATCGCCTGGACGAGCGTGATCGAGCGCATCCCGCCGGCCGCCACGCTCGCGAGGACGACGACCGCCACGAGCAGGCTGCCGACCGCCGGGGGGCCTCCGGTCACCGTGTGCAGGGCGAGGCCGGCGCCCTGGAACTGGGGCAGCAAATAGAGCCAGCCCAGTCCGACGACCAGTAGCGAGGCGCCCCGACGCAGGCGCGGGGACTGCAGACGCAGTTCCGCGAAATCGGGGATGGTATAGGCCCCGGACCGGCGTAGCGGTGCCGCCACGAGGACGAGCAGCACGAGATAGCCGATCGTGTAGCCGACCGGCAGCCAGAGCATCTGGGTGCCGAGGGAGTAGACGATCCCCGCGACGCCGAGGAAGGAGGCGGCCGAGAGGTATTCCCCACTGATCGCCGAGGCGTTGAGTCGTGCGCTCACCAGCCGACCCGCGACATAGAAGTCGCTCGTCGTGCGGGAGATCCGCAGTCCCAGCGCCCCGACGGCAAGGGTGGCGACGCTCACGAGGACGATGGCCGTGAGGCTCCACGTCGGACTCATCGATCTGTCCTCGGCGTCCGTCGCGGGTTCAGCGGCCGGCCATGAGATCGGCGAACTCCCGCTCGATCCGCTCGGCCTGACGCACGTGGACGCGCGCGGCGAGCCAGACCATCGGGTAGATCGCCACCCCGACGACGAGCCACATGACCGGCGCCGGACCGAGCGTCGCGGTGGCCGCCCCAGGCACGAGCAGGAAGATCGCGGGGACGGCGGCGAGCAGGGCACCCAGGCCGAGCAGGACGGCCAGTGCGAGCCGCAGCTGTGCCCGCAGGAGAGCGGTGAGGTAGACCTCGCCGAGTCCGGTCTGCTCCGTGAGGTCCCGCGACCGGGGTCGCGCCTCGCCCCGGCGGCGCGCGTCCCGACGCGGCGAGGTGATCCGCACCCGCCGCGGGGGCAGGGTCGGCTCGGTCACCGCGCCGCCGAGCGGATGAGGCGATCGCGCAGCGCCCGGGTATGCCGCCTGCTCACCTCGAGCTCGACGTCCTCGTCGAGCCGCACGCGGCAGCGCCCACCTTGCACGGTCACGGCGACGATGTGGGCGGTCGAGACCAAGGTGGAGCGGTGGATGCGCACGAATCCGTTCGCCCCCCAACGCTCCTCGAGGGCGTTGAGCGAGATGCGCACGAGGTGCGAGGCCTTCGCGGTGTGCAACCGGGCGTAGTCCCCCTGGGCCTGGGCGTAGAGGATCGCACTGCGCTGGACGAAGGTCGTCACTCCGCCCAGCTCGACCGGGATCGTCTCGTCGGCCGGTGGCTCGGGGGCGGCTATGACCGGTTCGGGCGGCTCCGCACGCTGGGCGACGACCCGTCGGACCGCCTCGCCCAGCCGCTCGGCGCGGACCGGCTTCATCACGTAGTCGGTCACCTCGAGTTCGAAGGCCGCGACCGCGTGTTCGTCGTAGGCCGTGACGAAGACGATCTGTGGCCGGTCCGCGAACCGGGAGAGGACCTTGGCCAGGGCCAGGCCGTCGAGATCCGGCATGGCGATGTCGCTGAAGATCACGTCGATGGGGAGGCTGTCCAGCGCCTTGAGCGCCTCGGTGCCCGAACTCGCCGTGTGGATCTCACCGATGCGCGGGTCCTGGCCGAGCAGCCAGGCGAGTTCGGAGAGCGTGGGGGCCTCGTCGTCGACCAGCAGCGCACGCAGCGGCGCGCCCGCCCACGTGCCCGATGTCGTCATGGGCCCCAAGAATAGGCGTGGCGGGCCGTCCACGGGGCAGCGCGCGCCGGGTCGCGTTCAGTCCCCCGCGCGGACGCCGGGGGCGAACTTGGGCACCCGGAAGCTCACCCGAGTGCCGGCTCCCGGAGCGGTCTCGATGACGAGCCCGTACTCGTCACCGAACGCCTGGCGTAGCCGCGCGTCGACGTTGCCCAACCCCACGCTGTCGCGGTCGGACTCGCCGGCGAGCAACGCCCGGATGGCGTCGGGGTCCGAGCCCGATCCGTCGTCCTCGATCGTGATCTCCGAGGCTGCCCCGACGTCGGCGGCGGTGATCGTCACGTGGCCGACCCCCGACTTGCCCTCGAGGCCGTGCCGAACCGCGTTCTCCACGAGCGGCTGGATCGCGAGGAAGGGCACCGACACCCCGAGGACCTCGGGAGCGATCGTGAGCTGGACTGCGAGCCGATCCCCGAAGCGGGCCTTCTCCAGGGCCAGGTAGCGCTCGATGTTCTGCAGTTCCTCGCGCAGCGTCGTGTAGGCGCCGCTGCGCCGGAAGGCATAGCGGGTGAAGTCGGCGAACTCGAGGAGCAGTTCGCGGGCCCGGTCCGGGTCGGTCCGGACGAACGAGGCGATGGCCGCGAGGCAGTTGTAGATGAAATGCGGGCTGATCTGTGCCCGCAGCGCCCGCAGTTCGGCCTCCATCACCCGGGTGCGCTGGCGGCCGAGCTCGGCCAGCTCGATCTGGGTGGAGATCCACTGGGCGAGTTCCTCCGTGGCCCGGACCAGGCCGGCGGAGGTCGACCGCCCGTAGGCCGCGAGGGCCGCGACCACGCGCTCGTCGGCGATGATCGGCGCGACGATCCCCGACCGGATGGAGCAGTCCGGATCGCTGCAGGTGATCTCGTCCTCGGTGAGCACGAGCGTGCGTCCGGAGGTGAGCACGGGTTCGGCATGGGCGTGGACGTCGCGCCTGTGGTGGGACCCCGCGCCGTCCCACGCGAGGGTCGCATTCGGGTCGGCGATGGCGACCGCCGTCGAGCCGAGCATCGAGCGCAGGTGCCTCGTCGCCCGGGTCGCCCCCTCCGGGGTGAGCCCGTCGCGCAGCGAGCGGGTGGCCAGGGAGGCGGTGTGCAGGGTCTCGTAGGTCGCCTTGTCGAGCGGGTCGACGAAACGCCGCCGTCGCACGAGTCGCAGGACGACACCCGCGAGGACGAGCAGGACGACGGCAGCGGCCAGGGCGAGCGCCACGGCCGTCGGAGAGAGCGACGTCGGCACGGGCCCACTGTAGGTGGCACGTCGCCCGCCGGCGCGCGACGTGCGTGGGCGACCGGACGGCATACAGTGCGGTGCGTGTCGCAGCCGTATGCCGCCCTCCTCGCCCTCCTCGACCTGCCCGGCGTGCGCGTGGCCGTCGACGGCGCACGCGAGGCGTGCACGACGCTGCGGTGGCACGAGGCGCTGCGGCGGCGGATTCCCGAGTGCGCGGCCGAGTCGCGCATCCGCGGAGCCCGCGCGAGCGCCGCGCTGGACGGGGCCGAACTGCCGGTCGACCTCGTGCGCGATCTCGTGCGGGGGGCGCGCCCGTGGCCGAGCGACCCGGATCCCATCGACGAGGTCGTCCGGGGAGCGGTGCAGGCGACCGCCGAGACCGAGCACGTGCGCCCGCTCGTGCTCACCTCGCCCGCTCAGGCCCTGGCCCGGTTGCACGTGGCGTCTGCCGCCGGCCTGTTGCCTCCAGACAAGGTCGGCCGGCCGCGGCAGGCGGGGGAGACCAGTCGGGAGTTCGTCGACCTGGGGGAGCCTCCTGCGGCGGACGAGGCGGCCGCGAGGGTCGCCGGCTTGCTCGAACTCGTCGGCGCCGCCGGCCCGGTGCCCGTCCCGCTCGTCGCCGCCCTCGTCCACGCCGAGGTCTGCCTCGTGCGACCCTTCGTGCGCGGCAACGGGCTCGTGGCCCGGGCGATGGAGCGGTCGGTGGTCGTCGCCGCGGGCCTGGACCCCACCGGCGTGTCGGTGCCCGAGGTGGGCCATCTGTCCGGCGGGGGCACGGCGTACATGGGTGGGCTCACCGCCTATGCCTCGGGAGGCACGGCCGGAGTCGCCCTGTGGCTGCGCCAGGCCGCCGGTGCGCTCGCGGCCGGCGCGCGCGAGGGGGAACGGCTGGCCGACGCGGTGCGGATCGGTCGCCTGGGCTGACCCATCCGCCCGTATGCCGGGTTTGTCCTCGGCCGGAGGTCCAGCCGCAGGAATTGGCGAGACATTCCGTGCGATGCGTTTGCCAAGCCGGTGCCGCCTGCCTGACAATGGTCGTGCTCCCCTACGGGGTCGAGCGGATGCGCACTGGCCCCTCCCCCCCGGTGCCAGCGCGCCAGACGGCCCCCGTTGTCCCCCCAGCGGGGGCCGTCGCACGTCCCGTCCCTCGTCCACAGGGCAATGGGCGCGCGTCCCGTCGTCCCCAGGCGCCCAGCCTCGTCCCGCTACGACCGCGCGGTGTGGGCAGGGTGGCCGCATGAGACGAGGCAGCTCCCCCGGCGCCCGGCCCGGGGCAGGCGGGGCATTCCGTGGGGGTCCCGACCAACCGGGGCTCGTCGTCGCCGTCTTGGGCGCCTCCGGTGGGGCGGGCGCCTCCACGCTCGCCGTGGCCTGTGGCCTGGCCTTGGCGGATCGCGGCCTGCGCGTCGTGCTCGTCGACGGACAACCGGGCGGCTCGGGGCTCGACGTCGTCCTCGGGGTCGAGCACCTGCCGGGTGTGCGTTGGCCGGACCTGCTCGACTGTGAGGGCGTCGACGGCAGCGCCCTGCTCGCCGGGCTGCCTTGGGCCCTCGGGGTGGCGGTCCTCTCCCACGGGCGCGAGCTGCGCCCCGCCCCGGGCTGGAGCGTGCTCGCCGACGCCGTGGCGGGGCTGCGTGCCGTCGCCGACGTCGTCGTCCTGGACCTGCCACGGGCCGGTGCCGACCGGGTCGGGACGCTGGGCGCCGACATCGCCTTCGTCGTCGCCGGCACCGGGGTGGTCGAGCTCGCCGGGCTCGCGGCGACGGCCCCCCGGGTGGCCGCCCACGTGGGGGAGACCTTCCTCGTCCTGCGGGCCGACCGGTCGGGTGGGTCGGCGTCGGCGGTCGCGCTCGAGGTGGGGGCCGCGCTCGACCTGCCCGTCCTCGCCCTCGTCGGCGAGGACCGAGGTGTGCGGCACGATCTCGACCGCGGCCGACCTCCGGGACGGCGACCCGGACCGGTGGCCCGGGCCGTCGAGCGGATGGCCCAGACCGTCGAGGAGTTCGCCTCGGTGCGACGGCGGGCGTCATGAGGCGCCGACCGGACCGGCGCGGCGACCGGCGCCCACGTCAACGGCACCCCGACCCGAAGCGCACCGGGCAGGGGTCGCCGAGCCGATGGCTGCGCTCGCCCGCGGGGGTGGCCTCGTGACGACCGCTGGCGAACCCCGGGCACGGGTGGCGGATTCGGTGTGGACCCACATTCGCAGCGGTCGCCCACCGGATGCCCCGGTGCTCGAGGATTTGGCCCGCTCGGAGCGGGCCACCCTGGGCCTGCGAGGCGAGGCGCGGCTGCGCGACGCGCTCGCCGCGGCCGTGCTGGGGGCGGGGCCGCTGGAGGCCCTGATCGCCGAGCCCGGAGTCACCGACGTGGTCGTCAACGGGACCGGTGACGTGTGGGTCGACCGTGGGGCTGGGATGACCCGGGTCGAGCTCGACCTCGGCCCCGAGGCGGCGCGCCGTGCCCTCGCTGTGCGGCTCGCGGGGCTGGCCGGGCGGCGGCTGGACGACGCGGCGGCATACGTGGATGCCGTGCTGCCGAGCGGGGTTCGGCTGCACGCGATCCTGCCGCCCCTGGTCGCCGACGGACCCCATCTCACCCTCCGGGTCCCCGCTCAGGTCCGGCTGGCCATGCCCCAACTCGCGGCTGCCGGCAGCTTCCCGCCCGGTTGGGAAGAGGTCCTGCGCCGGCTGGTCGGCGGGCGCCGGTCGTTCGTCGTGAGCGGTGGCACCGGCGCGGGGAAGACGACCCTGCTCGCTGCTCTGCTGGGGGTCGTCGAGTCGCACGAGCGGATCGTCGTGGTCGAAGACGTCCGCGAGCTCACCGTCGACCATCCGCACGTCGTCCGGCTTCAGGGACGGGCGGCGAACGTCGAAGGCGTCGGGGAGGTGCCCATGACGACGCTCGTGCGTCAGGCCCTGCGGATGCGCCCGGACCGGATCGTCGTCGGCGAGGTGCGAGGTGCCGAGGTGCGGGATCTGCTCGCCGCCCTCAACACCGGGCACGAGGGCGGCTGCGGCACGGTCCACGCCAACGCGGTCGGCGATGTCGTCGCGCGCTTCGAGGCCCTCGGTGCACTTGCCGGGATGTCGGTTCCGGCCGTGCACGCCCAGTTCGTGAGTGGCGTCCAGGCCGTCGTCCATGTCCGCCGGGCCGCCGGCGGACGACGAATCGTCGACTCGATCGGGGTCGTCCTTGGCGACCGGGCGAGGCGCGCGACCGTCCTGCCTGCCCTCGGTCGGTCGGCCGACCTGGCGTCCCCGGCCGGCACGTCGACGTCGGATGCGCGACGGCGGCTCGGCGAGCTCGTCGGCGACGAAGCGGTGTCCGCGGCCCTGGGTGGGGCGTCGCCACCGGATCACGTCGCGCCCGAGGGGGTCCCGTGAGCGAGCGCGTGGCTGCGTGCGTCGCCCTCGCGGTGGCCGTGGTGCTGTGGCCCCGGCCCGGGCCCCGACCCCGGCCCGGGGCGCTGGGGCTTCGCAGGCCGGCCGGGCGGCGGGCGGCACGACCATGGTCGACGCCTCGGCGCCGCCGCGACCACGAACGTGCACTGGCCGACACCGTGACCCTGCTCGACCTGCTGCGGGCGGCCCTGCATGCCGGCGTCGCGCCCGCCCGGGCGGTGGCGCTCGCCAACGCCCAGCTCCCCGCGGAGTCCCCCGTCCGCAGGGCGGTCGAGCAGGCGGGGCGAGGCGACGGCATACCGCAGTGGGCGTGGGTGGCGCGGGCGACGGGGGTGACCGGGTTCGAGGTCGTCGGCCAGGCCTGGGCGTTGTCCGAGGAGGGAGGCGTGCCGCTTACGACGGTGCTCGACACGACGACCGATCTCGTGCGCGCCGAGGCGGACCGCGCCGCCCGCACGTCGGTGGCGCTGGCCGGGCCGCGTGCGACGGTTCGGCTGCTCACCGCGCTGCCGTCCGGCGGCGTGCTCATCGCGGCGTCCTTCGGGATAGACCCGGTGCGGCTCTACACCGCGTCGCCTGCCTCGGGGTGGTGCCTGGGCATCGGGATCGTCGCCGCTGGGCTCGGCTGGGCCTGGGCGGCCCGACTGGTCCGCCAGGTGGCCGGGTGAGCCCGCGATCGGCGCTCGCGTTCGCCGCCCTCGCGGTCGTCGCGGCAGCCCTGTGCTGGCCCTGGCATGGCGGCCGAAGGCGCGGGAGCGTCGTGGGTGTGTGGATCCGACCCGAGTCGCAGCGGCGACGCTCCCTTCGGCGCGTGCCCGGGCGCCGGGCCCGTGAGCGCGACCGGTCGGCCGATGTGGCCGCGGCCCTCGAACTGCTTGCCGTGGCGGTGAGTGGCGGGTCGGGGCTCGTGCAGGCGCTCGAGCTCCTCGCCGGGCATTCACCTCCATGTGTGCGGCGGGACCTTGTCGCCGTCGCGGCCGGCGTGCGCTGGGGGTGGCCCTGGGACCGCGCCTGGCGGGCCGTCGGCCCGGAATGGGAGCCGGCGCGCCGCGCCTTCGTCGTGGCCGAAGCGGCGGGTGCCCCACCGGCATACCCGCTCGCGGCCGCGGCCCGGGACCTGCGCCGCGAGCAGCTGCGCCAACTGGACGAGCGTGCGGCCCGGTTGGGCGTGCGGCTCGTGCTCCCGCTGGGGGTTGCCTTCCTGCCGGCCTTCGTGCTCGTCGCGGTCGTGCCGCTCGTGCTGGCCCTTGCCGTCGACGCCTGGCAATGACCGGCGCGGCGTCCGACCGGCGCCCGTCAGGCGTTGCCCAGACCGGGGTCCTCAGACGGGGCTCGTGGCGAGGCGTGGCGTCGTGACCTGCGGGTCGAGGACATCGAGGGTGAAGAAGCCCCCCGAGAGGTTGGCGCTCGGGATGCCGGCGGCAGCGAGCGTCCGGTGGGCCAGGTAGGAGCGGAAGCCCGATGCGCAGTGGACGACGACGGGCCGGCCGTCGGCGAGCTCCCGGATGCGCTCGACCGACCCGGCGACCTGGGGCTGGGGGATGTGCACGGCCCCGTCGACATGGCCGCGATCCCACTCGTCGAGGTTGCGCACGTCCAGGACGAGGGTGGCCGTCGAGTCGATGCCGTCGGTGGGCTCGTGCTGGACGAGCTGTCCGGTGAGGACGTTGTCCGCGATCATCCCGAGCATGAGCACGGGGTCCTTCGCCGATCCGAACGGCGGCGCGTAGCAGAGGTCGAGGTCGACGAGGTCGTCGGCCGTCACCCCCGCACGTGCGGCCGTCGCGATGACGTCGATGCGCTTGTCGATGCCGGCGGCGCCGACTCCCTGCGCGCCGAGGATGCGACCCTCCTCGTCGAAGTGGAGCAGCAGGTGCATCGTCTGCGCGCCGGGGTAGTAGCCGGCGTGGTGCCCGGCGTGGACGCGCGCGGTGTGGAAGGCGCGTTCGCCCAAGGCGCCACGGGACGCGCCGGTCATCGCGACCGCGAGGTCGAAGACACGCACGATGGCCGTGCCGAGGGGACGGGGTGAGGGGCGGCCGCGGCCCATGATCGAGTCGGCGGCCACCCGCCCACCCCGGTTGGCGGGGGTCGCGAGGGCGACCGGCCCGAGCGTGTCGGTCACGGCGTGCAGGCTCGCCGTCGCGTCGCCCACCGCCCAGATGTGCGGGTCGCTCGTGCGTTGGTGCTCGTCGACGAGGATGGCGCCCTGCTCGCTCAGGGCCAGCCCTGCGGCGCGGGCGAGTTCGGTGCGTGGCCGCACGCCGACGGAGAGCACGACGAGGTCCGTCGCGACGGTCGTTCCGTCGTCGAGTGCGACCACGGGCAGGCCGTCGCGGTCCTCGATCCGGGTGGCCGCGGTGCCCTCGTGCACGGCGACCCCATGCCGACGCAGCTCCGCCGAGACGTATGCCGCGATCTCGGGGTCGACGACGGGCAGCACGTGCGGCGCAGCCTCGACCACGGTGACCTCGAGCCCCGCGTGACGCAGGGCCTCGGCGGCCTCGATCCCGATGAATCCGGCACCGAGGACGACCGCTCGCCGGGCTCCCGCGGTGACCCAGCCGCGCACGAGATCGGCGTCGGGCACGTCCCGCAGGGTCCGGACCCGCGGATGGTCGAGGCCGGGGACGGGCGGGCGCACGGCCGACGCGCCCGGTGCGAGGACGAGGGCGTCGTAGTGCAGTTCCTCGGTCGCTCCCGTCGCGGCCCTCAGGGTGACGGTTCGGGACTCTGCGTCTACGCCGATTGCCTCGGTGCGCACCCGGACCTCGAGCCCGAGGGTGCGCTCGAGCGAGGAGGGGGTGTGCAGGAGGAGCGATCGCCGGGAGGTGATCTCGCCCCCGACGAAGTAGGGAAGCCCGCAGTTGGCGAAGGAGACCTCGCCACCCTGCTCGACGACGACGATCCGCGCCTCGGCGTCGAGCCTGCGCAACCGGGCCGCCGCACTCATCCCACCTGCGACCCCACCGACCACCACAACCGTGCGCACGACGTCACTCCCGATCCCGCATTCAGTTCGACTACCGAAGGACACCATACCCCTAGGGGTATAAATCCTTGGAATCCGGAGGGTCGACCCGGTCCCCGTTCCTGCACAGGCCGGCCCTGCCCGGTCCCATCGTCCACAGCTCTCGGGGGCTGGGTCGACCGCGCTGCCGATCCCCGCTCAGGGTGGTCCACGGGCGCGAGGGTCGCGCCGGACAAGGAGGTTCGGACATGCCGTCTTCGGGGAAACGGTGGCGTCGCCGTGTGTGGAGACGTGTGCGAGGTCGGCTCGACGCCGGCATGACGACGGCCGAATATGCCGTGGGCACGCTCGCCGCAGTCGCATTCGCGGCGGCCCTCATCGCCGTCGTGCGTTCCGATGCGGTGCGCTCGGCGCTAGCCAGGATCATCCAATCCGCACTCAACACGGGTTGACCGCCATGGGGCGCCGGGATCGGGGGACGGCGACCGCCGAGTTCGCCGTGGCGCTGCCGGCCTTCGTGGCCGTCCTGGTCGTTGCCCTCGCGGGGGTCGCCACGGGGATCGACCATGTGCGGTGCGTCGACGCGGCCCGCAGTGCTGCCCGGGCGCTCGCGCGTGGTGATTCTCCAGCCGCGGCGATGGCCGTGGCCCGCGCTGCGGCCCCCGGGGGTGCGCAGGTCGTCACCTCGGTCACCTCGGGCACGGTCACCGTCCGAGTGACGAGCACCCGCGCGGCACCCGGCACCGTGTTCCGCTGGCGTGTCGAGGCCGTCGCGACCGCCGACCTCGAGACGGTTCCGCCGTGAGACGCGCGGGAGGAGGTCGGCGTCGAGACGCGGGACAGGCCACCGTGCTCACGCTCGCCGGCGTGGTCGTGTTGCTCGGCCTCACCCTCGGGGGTCTGGAGGTCACCCGGGCGATCACGCTCGCGCATCGGGCACGTTCGGCTGCCGACCTCTCCGCGCTCGCCGCAGCACGAGTGGTCGCCGTGGGCTGGGATGTCCGGTCGGCCTGTGCCCGGGCGGTGCTCGTCGCCGGGGCCAACGGCGCCCGGGTGAGCGCGTGCGCGTGGGCGGCGGATGGTTCGGTGGCTGTCACCGTCGCCGTGGACTCGGCACGTCCGTGGTCACGCACTGCGGTCTCGACCGCGCGCGCCGGCCCGGGCTGAGGCCCCAGGCGCCCGTCCGAGGCACACGCCCGAGGCACACGCCCGAGGCACACGTCAGCGGCGCGGTCCGAGGCGCACACCCGACGGTTCGGCGCGGGACCGGTCGGGCGACCCCGTCGCGTGTCGGTGGCTTCAGAACGAGGAGTCGGCGGCCTCGGGTCGTCCCCCGGCGTCCTTACGGAGCTGGCGCATCTCCTTGCGCCGACTGGAGCGTCGACGGGCACCGGCGGCGATCGCCCGCACCCCGAGCCACAACAGCAGCATCGACACCGCGCCGGAGGCGAACAGGGTGATCGGCAGCACCGTCACCTGGAGCCCGGTCATGCCGAGCGTGATGCCACCCTCGCTGTTGAGAGCGAGCCAGGCGAGGAATCCCCCTCCGCCGACGCCGACGAGCACGAGGGTGAGACCGAAGACGACCATGACGCTCCTCAGATCGACCGAGCGCCCCACTCGACCCCTCCTGGGCACCCGCTGCCTCCGGAGACTAGCGACTCAGGGCTGCCCAACGGGGGATCGACTCAGGGCGGCCCAACGGGGGATCCGGGCTCAGGCCCCGCCCAGCCGGCCGAGCACGAGGTCGAGCACCGCGATCGCGCCCGCCTTGTCGAGTGGCTCGTTGCCGTTGCCGCACTTGGGCGACTGCACGCAGGACGGGCAGCCGCTCGGGCACCCACAGTCGAGGACCGCGTCCCTGGTCGCGCGCAACCAGGTCGGGAGGGCGGCATACCCCCGGGCGGCGAAACCGGCGCCGCCGGGGTAGCCGTCGTAGACGAGCACGGTGGGCAGCCCCGTGTCGGGATGACACACGGTCGAAACCCCGCCGACGTCCCAACGGTCGGCTGTGGCGACGAGCGGGAGCATCCCGATCGCCGCGTGCTCGGCCGCGTGCAGTGCCCCTGGCAGCGCCGCGTCCTCGATCACGGTCTGCAGCGTCTCCGGGGGCAGGGTCCACCAGACCCCGACCGTCCGCAGGGTTCGCACGGGCGCCTCGAGCGGGTGCTCCCCGACGACGGCGCCGTCGGGGAGCACCCGCAGGAAGGACACGACCTGCTCGTGGACGACGACCTCGCCAACCCGGGCGGACAGGTCCTCGTGCTCGGCGCCGTCATGCACCGCACCGAGCTCGAAGGAACTCACCGAGCGGGCCTGCGTGCTCCACCCGGGGTCGCCGGCCGTGACCAGGGCGACGCCCTCCTCCCGGTCGAAGGCGGTGACGACGTGCGGTTCCCCCTGATGGAGATAGACCGCGCCCACGTGCACGGTGGCATCGGCCCGGCTCTCCTCCACCACCCCGAGGACCCGGCCCGAGCGTCGCTCGACCACCCGCACGATCGGGCCGATCCCGCGCAGCGAGAGCGCGTCGGCCGGTCGGTCGGGCCGTGCCCAGAACCAACCGGCCGGTCGGCGGCGCAGGACACCGTCGGCGACGAGCCGGTCGAGGGCCTCGCGCGCGCCGACGCCGAAGATCCCACTGTCGAGGTCGGCCGACGTGACGGGTGCCTCCGCGGCGGCACACGCGAGGTGCGGACCGAGCACGTGCGGATTGTCCGGGTCCACGACCGCCGCCTCGACCGGTCGCTCGAGGATCGCCTCGGGATGACTCACGAGATAGGTGTCGAGCGGGTCGTCGGCGGCCACGAGGACGGCTACCGAGTCGCGCCCGTCGCGCCCGGCGCGCCCGATCTGCTGCCAGAACGAGGCCACCGTGCCCGGCCAGCCGGCCAGGACGACGGCGTCGAGTCCGCTCACGTCCACCCCGAGTTCGAGCGCAGTGGTGGCCGCCATCCCCCGGACGGCTCCCTCGCGCAGGGCTTGCTCGAGCACCCGGCGCTCCTCCGGGAGATAGCCCGACCGGTATGCCGCGACGAGCCCCTCGTCCATGCCCGCCTGCGCCAACCGGCGCCGGGCACTCGCCGCGAGGACCTCCGCGCCGACCCGCGACCGCGCGAAGGCCACGGTCTGCGCCCCGGAGGTGACGAGGTCGGCGAGCAGGTCGGCGCTCTCCGCCACCGCCGACCGGCGCCGTGCCGTCACTGCGGGCTCGGCGTCGGTCGACGTCCGGCTCGGCGGCTCCCACAGGCCGACGGTCACCGATCCGCGAGCCGAGCCGTCTTGCGTCACCGACTCCACCGGCATACCGACCAGGCGAGTCGCGTGCGCGCTGGGGTCGGCGACCGTCGCGGACGCGAGCACGAAGGTCGGCTCGCGCCGATAGCGCGCGGCCACCCGCCGTAACCGCCGCAACACCAGGCTCAGATGCGTCCCGAACACCCCCCGGTAGACGTGACACTCGTCGACGACGACATAACGCAGGGACCGGAGGAAGGGCGCCCACCGTTCGTGGCCCGGCAGCAGCGAGTGGTGGAGCAGGTCGGGATTGGTGAGCACGTAGGCCGCGTGCTCGCGAACCCAGCGCCGTTCCTCGGGCGGGGTGTCCCCGTCGTAGGTGGCCACCCGGAGCCCCGGCAGGGCGAGCCGCCCCACGCGGTCGAATTGGTCGTGGGCCAGTGCCTTGGTCGGGGCGAGGTAGAGCGCGGTCGCACCCCGTCCGGTCGGGGCTGCGGTGCCGTCGAGCAGGTCCGACAGCACGGGGAGGAGGTACCCGAGGGTCTTCCCGGAGGCCGTTCCCGTCGAAACCACCACGTGCCTGCCCGCTCTCGCGGCCTCGGCTGTCTCCCGTTGGTGACTCCACAGGTGCGCCACTCCGGCCTGGGTGAGCGCGGCCGTGAGCGGCGGGGCGAGCCAGTCGGGCAGGGCGGCGGTGCGCGCCGTGCGGGCCGGCAGCCGATGCACCGACCGCAGCGGTGCCGCCGCCGAGCCGACTCCGCTGGAGCTGCGCCGGGCGGCCAGTCGCGCGAGCAGGGCGGCGGGCTCCGCGGGCGGGGAGGCGGTGCACATTGTGACAACCGTACGGTTGCGGGGTAGCGTTCACAGAAACGGCATACCGCTCGGCGACCCGGGAGGATATCACTGGTGGATCTCGCCATAACGAGCACAGCGCAGGGGGCGCGGACGGTGGTCCACGTGGGCGGCGAGATCGACGTCTACACAGCCCCGGCGCTGCGGCGCCACCTCGACGAGCAGATCCAGCGCGGCTGCCGTGATCTCGTGGTCGACCTCGCTGAGGTCACCTTCCTGGACTCCACGGGTCTCGGGGTGCTCGTCGGCCGACTCAAGCTCATCCGCTCGCAGGGCGGGATCATGCGCATTGTCGCCACCCAGGAGCGCGTGCTCAAGGTCTTCACGATCACCGGGCTCGACCGGGTCTTCGAGCTGCTCGGCAGCGTCGGCGACCTGCCCGAGCCGGGCGGCCTTTCCGCCTGAGTGGGCGTTCCCCGACCGGGCAGCCGTCTGGTGGAGGCCGCGATCGGCGTGCAAACGCTGTCATCGGTCGTGGTGTAACCGGGTTCACACCACGCGGACTTTCTCCGAGTGGGTGCCTGTTCCCGGGGAGTCGGACCGTTCGGTACCCTCAGCCCCGGACACACAGCCGTGGCTCCGCCGGATCCAGTGCCGGCGCCGACATCGTGCGCCGCCAATCGGCGCCGAGAGGACATGTATGGTCTCCATCGCTCCCGCCGCCGCCACCCTCGAGGGCAGTAATCAGACCCTCGTCATCGGAGTCCTCGTCATCGCCCTCGTGGCGTTGGCCATGGGCGCGGTGTTCCGGGCCCAGGTGCTCGCGGCCGACACCGGCACCGACAACATGCGCACGATCGGCGCGGCCGTCCAAGAGGGCGCCCAGGCCTATCTCATGCGCCAGTTCAAGACCCTCGGGGGCTTCGTCGTCCTCGTATTCGTCCTGCTCTTCGCCCTCCCCGCTCCGGATATGGGGGTCAAGGTCGGGCGGTCCCTCTTCTTCGTGGTCGGCGCGCTCTTCTCGGCCTCGATCGGCTACCTCGGCATGAACCTCGCCGTGCGGGCCAACGTCCGCGTCGCCGCCGCGGCCCGGATGGGCGACCGTGAGGGTGGCATGCGGATCGCCTTCCGCACCGGTGGGGTGGTCGGCATGGCAACGGTCGGCCTCGGCCTACTCGGTGCCTCGATCGTCGTGCTCGTCTACAAGGGCGATGCCCCCAAGGTCCTCGAGGGCTTCGGCTTCGGGGCGGCGCTGCTCGCGATGTTCATGCGGGTCGGCGGCGGCATCTTCACGAAGGCCGCCGACGTCGGTGCCGACCTCGTCGGCAAGGTCGAGGCCGGCATCCCCGAAGACGACCCGCGCAACGCGGCGACGATCGCCGACAACGTGGGCGACAACGTCGGCGACTGCGCCGGCATGGCCGCCGACCTCTTCGAGTCGTATGCCGTGACGCTCGTCGCCGCGCTCATCCTGGGCTCGGTCGCGCTCGGCTCCTACGGCCTGGTCTTCCCGCTCATCGTCCCGGCCATCGGCGCGGTCACCGCGATCATCGGCGTCTACATCACCCGGGTGCGGGGCAACGAGAACGGCCTCACCGCGATCAACCGTGGCTTCTACATCTCGGCCGTCATCTCCGCGGTCCTCTCCCTCGTCGCCGCCTTCGTCTACCTGCCCGAGGCCACCGACGCTGCCGTGCTCGGCGTCCAGATCGGTGGGCTGCGCATGCGTGCGACGCTCGCCGTGCTCCTCGGGATCGTCCTGGCCGGTGTCATCCTCTGGCTCACCGGCCACTTCACCGGCACCCACGCCCGCCCGACCAACGACGTCGCCCGCACCTCGCTCACCGGTCCGGCAACGGTCGTCCTCTCCGGGATCGGCGTCGGCCTCGAGTCCGCGGTCTACACGGCGGTCATCATCGGCATCGCGGTCTTCATGGCCTATACCCTCGGCGCCGGATCGGTCGCGCTCGCCCTCTTCTTCGTCGCCCTCGCGGGTTGTGGGTTGCTCACGACCGTGGGCGTCATCGTCGCGATGGACACCTTCGGCCCCGTGTCGGACAACGCCCAGGGCATCGCGGAGATGTCGCACGACGTCGACGGAGAAGGCGCGCGCATCCTCACCGACCTCGACGCCGTCGGCAACACGACCAAGGCGATCACCAAGGGCATCGCGATCGCGACGGCCGTGCTCGCCGCGACGGCTCTGTTCGGGTCGTTCACCGACGCCTGGGAGTCGACGGTCAAGGAGCTGCACATCGACTTCGCGTCGCTCCCGCAGACCTTCCAGACGATGATCGTCACGCCGAACACTCTCGTGGGTGCGCTCCTCGGCGCCTCGGTCGTCTTCCTCTTCTCCGGCCTGGCGATCAACGCGGTCACCCGCGCCGCCGGGGCGATCATCTTCGAGGTTCGGCGCCAAATTCGGGAGATCCCGGGGATCATGGAGGGCACGACCAAGCCCGAATACGGCAAGGTCGTCGACATCTGCACCCGCGACTCGCTGCGCGAGCTCGCGACGCCCGGTCTGCTCGCGGCGTTGACCCCGATCATCGTCGGCTTCGGCCTGGGCATCGGTGCGCTGGCCGGCTTCCTCGCCGGAGCGATCACCTCCGGCTGTCTCATGGCCGTCTTCCTCGCCAACTCCGGTGGCGCGTGGGACAACGCGAAGAAGATCGTCGAGGACGGCAAACACGGCGGCAAGGGCTCCGACGCCCACGCGGCCACCGTCATCGGCGACACGGTGGGCGACCCGTTCAAGGACACGGCGGGCCCGGCCATCAACCCGCTCATCAAGGTGATGAACCTCGTCTCCGTCCTGGTCGCGCCGGCGATCGTCACGCTGAGCATCGGCAGCGGGGCCAACGACGCGCTCCGCTACGGCATCGCCCTCGTGGCTCTCGTCGTGGTCTTCGCCTCGGTCTCGATCTCCAGGCGGCGCGGGATTGCCATCGGCACGTCCGAGTCCGCCCAGGCGGCCGTCGGTAGCTGAGCCCACCCGAGGGGCCGGTCCGCGAGGGGCCGGCCCCTCGGCATGTCCCCCGGGTCCCCCAGTTGGCCCGGCGCAGGGGAGCGGCAAGGGCCGGGCGGGCGGCACGGCATACAGTTGCGTCCGTGAGCCCGCGACCGACCCCCGAGCCCACCCTTGTCGCATTGCTGCGTGCCGACCTCCTGGCTGCCGACTACACGGTCGAGGGGGTCGCGCAGACCCTCGGTCCGGTGGCGTCCGGGGCCCTGAACCGCGAGCAACGGCTGCCCGCCGACCTGGCCACGCGGGACCGGTCCGAGCCGACGGCCGTGCTCGCGCGGCTGTTCGCGCTCGGCTTCCCCGTCGCGTGGGACGATGCCGACCGCGCGCTGCCGACTCTGCGGGCCGAGGGCGCCGTTCGGCTGGGCCTGGCCCGCGCCGAGGGCGCCGACCTGCGCGCCACGTGCGACCTGCGGCCCTACGCCGACGAGAGCCACGCGTGGTGGGTGGCGTCGGACCTGTCCGAGATCGCGACCGGTCGACCGCTCGACGAGAGCCACGTCCTGGGGATCGGAAACGCCTCGACCACGCTCGCCGAGTGGACCATCCGGCGCCCGGTCCGCAACGCCCTCGACGTGGGGGTGGGCAGCGCGGTCCAGTCGCTGCACCTCGCGGCGCACTGCGCACAGGTCGTGGGGACCGACCTGTCCGAGAGGGCGCTCGACTTCGCCCGGTTCAACGCCGAGCTCAACGGTCTTCACCTCGAGTTGCTCCTCGGCAGCCTGCTCGAACCCGTGGCCGGCCGGCGCTTCGACCTCGTCGTGAGCAACCCGCCGTTCGTCATCACTCCGCGCTCGGACCGCTTCCCGCTCTACGAATACCGCGACGCCGGTCTCGTCGGGGACGGCGTCGTCGAGGCGCTCGTCCGGGGCGTCGGGGCCGTGCTCGAACCGGGTGGGGTGGCCCAGTTCCTCGGCAACTGGGAGATCCGGCGCGGCACCCAGTGGCCGGACCGCTGGCGCGAGTGGCTCGCGGGCACCGGGCTGGACGCCTGGGTGGTCCAGCGCGACGTCCAGGATCCCGCCGAATACGCCGAGCTGTGGGCTCGCGACGCCGGTGCCCGTCAGGGGGTGGCCGGCTTCGAGGGCATGTATGCCGCGTGGCTGGCCGACTTCGCCGCGCGGGACGTCGAGGGGATCGGCTTCGGGATCGTCACCGTCCAACGCCCGGCGACCGAGCGCGAGCCGTGGATCGAACTCGACGAGGTGCCCGGGCCGGTCGCTCCGGGCGTCGGGCACGCCGTCGACTCCGGGCTGCGCGCCCGGACGGCGATCGCCGAGGGGGGCACGGCATACCTGCTCGACACGGCCTGGCGGGTGGCTGCCGACGTCACCGAGGAGCGCCACGCGCTGCCCGGTGCCTCCGATCCGGCGGTGATCCTCGCTCGCCAGGGCGGCGGTCTGCGGCGGGTGGTCCGCCTCGACACCGTGACCGCCGGCCTGCTCGGGGTCTGCGACGGCACGCTCACCGCGCGGGCCGCCCTCGCGGCGATCGCGCAGCTGCTCGAGGCCGACGAGGCCGCGACCGTCGGGTCGGCGTTGCCGATCCTGCGGGCGCTCGTCGCCGACGGCCTGCTCGTCCCCTGAGCGGACACGTCCCGCGAGTGTCACACTCCGTGGCGCTCGACTCGGGCCAGCGCCTGGGATAGACAGAGTCATGGCCCGCGTGCTCGCCCAGCCCTATCGATCCCCTTGGCTCACCGAGGACCTCGACGAGTTGTCGGTGCTCGCCCGGACCTTCTTCGCGCGGGAGGTGGTCCCACACGAGGAGCGCTTCGCTGCCCAGCACGAAGTGGACCGCGAGACGTGGAGGAAGGCCGGTGCCGCCGGTCTGCTCGGACTGTCCCTGCCCGAGGAGTTCGGCGGCGGCGCAGGGACGTTCGCGCACGAGGCCGTGGTCCTGCAGGAACAGGGCTGGGCCGGCGACGACGCCCTCGGGCTGCACATCCACTCGGGGATCGTCCCGCACTACATCGCCGAATTCGGCACCGACGAGCAGCGCCGCGCGTGGCTGCCCAAGCTCGCCTCCGGCGAGTGGGTTGGGGCCATCGCGATGACCGAGCCGGGCACCGGGTCGGACCTGCAGGCGGTGCGCACGACGGCCCGCCGGGACGGCGACCACTACGTCGTCAACGGCTCCAAGACCTTCATCACCAACGCTTCGCACGCCGACCTGATCATCGTCGTGGCCCGCACCGGCGACGCGGGTTCGGGGGCCAAGGGCCTCTCGCTGCTCGTCGCGGAGGTCGGCTCGGAGCCGACGGCGTCCGGCTTCACCCGTGGGCGCGTGCTCGACAAGATCGGCCAGCACGGCCAGGACACAAGGGAATTGGCGTTCACCGACATGCGGGTGCCGGTCGCTAACCGGCTCGGCGAGGAGGGCCAGGGCTTCTATCAGCTGATGGAGCAACTCCCGCAGGAACGCCTCGTCGTCTCGGTGGGCGCCGTCGCGGCGGCGGAGTATGCCGTGCGTCTCGCCACGGCATACGCCAAGGAGCGCACCGCCTTCGGGCAGCCCATCATCGGCTTCCAGCACACCCGCTTCGTGCTCGCCGAGTGCTCGACCGATGCCCTCGCCGCGCGGACCTTCCTCGACCATTGCATCCAGCGGCACCTCGCCGGCGAGCTCGACGCGGTGCTCGCTTCGCGGATCAAGTATTGGGCGACCGACGTGCAGTGCTCGGTGGTCGACCGCTGCCTGCAGGTCTTCGGCGGCTACGGCTACATGATGGAATACCCGATCGCTCGGATGTATGCCGCCGCCCGCGTGCAGAAGATCTACGCCGGGACCAACGAGATCATGAAGGAACTCATCTCCCGGGCGTTGTGAGGCAGTCCCTCCAGCGGGTCAACGCGCGGGCAGCAGCAGCCCGACTCCGAGGGCGAGGAGGGTGAGCAGCGGGAAGAGCCACGCGGTGACCAGCCGGAAGACCCGGCCCTGCGGCTCGGGAGCCGAAAGGGGATCGACGAGCAGGTCGGGGTCCAGCACGCGCTGCTGCCACAGGCCCGAGCCCAGCAGGGCACCGGCGGTGAGCACCGTGCAGGGGAGCACGGGCAGGCGCAGCGCCGGCTGAGTCGCCACGGCGTTGAGCAGCACGGTGGAGACGAACCCGACCGAGAGCAGCAGCCCGACAGCGGACCGCGAGCGATAGATCCGGGGGCGGGCCACGAGCAGGCCGACGATGACGGCGATGACCAGGGCCGAGGCGCACACGCCGACCGAGACCGAGACCTGCGTCCCGGACCGCCACGCGTCGAAGGTGGGCAACGCGAGCAACAACCCGATCAGGCCGAGGGCGGTGGGACCCAGCCGGGTCGTCCAGGTCGCCCCGCCCGCGACGGTGGGCAGCTCGGTGAGCGAATCGGCATAGGCCGCAGCGGGACCGAACGCTTCCTGCGGCGTCTGCCCACTGTCGGCGCAGAAGGCCTCGGCCGCCCGCAGGGCGTCGCCGATCGCCGCGCCGGTGACATCCCGCGAGCGCAGCGCCATGACGAACTCGATCGCCCACCCGGTGGGGAGCGTGGTCCTGGTGGGGTCCAACATCGTCGCGCCTTTCGGAGAAGGGGTCATCGTTGGGTCACCGTCGCGACCGCTGGGGGTAAGCCGGCAGGCTCACCGCGCAAGAAGGCGGCGGTCGTCTCGGCGAAGGCGCACCAGGCGGCGCCGGCCCGCTCGAGGTGCTTGCGACCAGTCGGAGTGATCGTGTAGTACTTGCGGCCCGGCCCGCCCTCGCCGGCCTCCCATTGGGTGGCGACGTGGCCGGCGGCCTCGAGCCGCCCGAGCAGTGGATAGAGGGTGCCGCCCTTGACGGCGCCGAGTCCCTGGCGCTCCAACGCCACCGAGATCGCGTAGCCATAGGACCGAGTCGTGTCGGCCAGCACCCGCAGCACAGCCATCTCGAGCACGCCGCGCAGCCAGTCGCCGGGCCAGGGGCTCGTCGACGGGTCGACCGATTCGGGTGCGGGCACGACTAGATAGTACGTCTATCTAGTCAGGCTGTCTAGTTAGTCGGCGGCCCCTGCCGCCGCGCGCGCGGCGACCGGCAGGGCCCTGGCGATCGCCGCGAGGTCGGCCTCGTCGTGGGCGGTCGAGACGAACCAGGCCTCGAAGCCGCTCGGCGGCAGCCACACCCCGGCGTCGAGCATCGCGTGAAAGAACCGGGCGAAGGCGGCGGTGTCCTGCCGCTTCGCCGACTCGTAGTCGGTGACCTCGTCGGCCGCGAAGAAGACGCTGAAGAGGTTGCCCGCAGCGTTGATCCGATGCGGCACTCCCGCCTCGCCCAGCGCCTCGGACACCAGCTCGCGGACCGCCTCGGCGGTCGCGTCCAGCCGCGTGTATGCCGTGTGGTCCAGACCCGCGAGCGTCGCCAGCCCCGCCGCAGCGGCCGCCGGGTTCCCGGACAGGGTGCCGGCCTGATAGACCGGCCCGGCCGGGGCGAGCAGGTCGAGCACCCGGGCCGGGCCGCCGACCGCAGCAAGCGGCAGCCCCCCGCCGATGACCTTGCCGAAGGCGAACAGGTCCGGTTCCCAGCCCTGTTCGGCCCCCTCCAGGCCCCAGCGCCCGGCCGGTCCCACCCGGAAGCCGGTGAGCACCTCGTCGAGCACGAGTAGGGCGCCCTCGGCACGGCATACGGCTGCGAGGGCGGCGTTGAAGCCGACCGGCGGGACGACCACGCCCATGTTGGCCGGCACCGCCTCGGTGAGCACGGCTGCGACCTCGCCTGGGCGGGCTGCGAAGACCGCTCGGACGGCGTCGAGGTCGCCGTAGGGCACGACGACGGTGTCGCCGGCGGTCGCGACGGTGACCCCGGGGGAGTCGGGCAGCCCGAGAGTGGCCACGCCCGAGCCGGCCGCGACGAGCAACGCGTCGGCGTGCCCGTGATAGCAGCCGGCGAACTTCACGACAACCTGACGTCCAGTTGCGGCTCGCGCCAAGCGAATTGCGGTCATCAGCGCTTCGGTGCCCGACGAGGTGAAGCGCACCCGTTCGACCGGAGCGACCCGCCCGGCGACGGCCTCGGCGAGCAGGAGTTCCGGCGCCGACGGGGCCCCGAAGGACGGCGACGCGGCGACGGCGGCCTGCACCGCCGCGACGACGTCCGGGTGGGCGTGCCCGAGGATGGCCGGCCCCCATCCCCCGACCAGGTCGACATAGCTGCGCCCGTCCACGTCGGTCACCCGCGAGCCGCGGGCGGAGGCGACAAACCGCGGGGTCCCGCCGACTGCGCCGAAGGCGCGCACCGGCGAGGAGACGCCGCCGGGCATCACCGCGCGCGCTCGGGTGAAGAGCGCCTCCGAAGCAGGCGCCACGGCGGCTGAACCGTTGTCGTTCAATGCCCCTCCTCGCGCAGCCAGCGAGCCACCTCGGCCGCCCAGTAGGTCGCGATGACCGAGGCCCCGGCGCGGCGCACCGAGGTGAGCGCCTCGACGATCGCGGTGCGCCGATCGATCGCACCCGTGGCCGCAGCCGCCTCGACCATCGCGAACTCGCCCGAGACGAGGTATGCCGCCGTCGGGACGCTCGCGACGGCCGCCACCGCGGCGACGACGTCGAGGTAGGTGAGGGCCGGCTTCACCATGACGATGTCCGCGCCCTCGGCAAGATCCAGCGCCACCTCGCGCAGCGCCTCGCGGCCGTTGGCGGGGTCCTGCTGGTAGGTCCTCCGGTCACCGACGAGCGCCGACTCGACTGCCTCGCGGAATGGGCCGTAGAACGCGGAGGCGTACTTCGCGGCATACGCGAGCAGGAGGGTGTCCTCGTGCCCGGCGGCGTCGAGGGCGGCGCGGGTTGCGCCGATCTGCCCGTCCATCATCCCGCTCGCACCGAGCACGTGGGCCCCCGCGCCGGCGAGCACCCGCGCCATCTCGCCGTAGACCTCGAGGGTCGCGTCGTTGTCGACCCGCCCGCGCTCATCGAGCACCCCGCAGTGGCCGTGGTCGGTGAACTCGTCGAGGCACAGGTCGGCGATGACCGGCAGCCCGTCGCCGGCCTCGACCGCCCAGCGGATGGCCTGGGCGAGGATCCCGTCGGGATCGACCGCACCGGAGCCGACCGCGTCGCGTTCCTCGGGCACGGCGAAGAGCATCACACCGCCGACCCCCAACTCGGCCGCCTCCGCCACGGCCGCCTGGAGCGAGTCGCGAGTGTGCTGGACGACCCCGGGCATGAGGGTGAGAGCCCGCGGCCGCGTGAGCCCCTCGGCGACGAAGAGCGGCTGGACGAGGTCGGCGGCGTGCAGCCGGGTCTCGGCCACCAGACGGCGGATGCCTGGAGTCGTCCGGAGTCGGCGGGGCCGGGCGACGGGGAAGGACGGGGCGGGGCGTGCGGGCATGGGATTCATCCTCCGGCAACGGCAGGCAGCGGGCGAGCGGGGTCGGCACAGCAATCCTCCCCGCACCAGGGTGAGGGGGCCCCGTCGGGTATGCCGCGCAGTCGGTCGGCGAGCCGCGCGGCGAGAGCGTCGAGGAAGTCCGGGTGATCGCCCGGGGTCGCGACACGCAGGAGGCGGACCCCCGATTCCCTTGCCACGGCTGCCGCTTCGACGTCGAGGTCCCAGAGCACCTCGACATGGTCGGTGAGGAACCCGACCGGCAGCAGCGCGACCGCGCGGGTGCCGGTCGCGGCGGCGGTGCGGATCGCGTCTGCCACGTCGGGCTCCAGCCACGGCACCTGCGGCGGGCCGCTGCGCGACTGGAAGACCAGTTGCCATGGCGGGACGGCCGTGGCGGCGAGCCGCGCCGCCTCGGTGATGGCCGCCGCGCTCACCCGGCCAAGTTCGGCGGCATACGCCCCGCCGGTCGGACCGGTGCGCAAGGCCGCCGCGCTCGGCACGGAGTGTGCGGTGGCGAGAACCGTTGTGCCGGGCCCAAGCTCGGCGAGGGCCGGAGCCAGCCGCTGCGCCAGCGCCGTGACGAGACCGGGCAGATCGGCATACGGGGCGAGCTTGACGACCTGGAGCCCGGGCGGCCCGCCGGCGAGGTCCTCACGGTATTGCCGGCACCCCGAGTAGGAAGGGAAGGCACTCGCGGCGAACGCGAGCACCCGTCGGTGACCGGCGGCGGCGATCTCGGACAGCACGTCGCCGACGAAGGGCGGACTGTTGCGATGCCCGAGGTATGCCGGTGTGTCCAGGTCGCGTGCCCGCAGCCGGCTCACGAGCGCGTCGAGAAGCTTCCGGTTCTGGGCGTTGAGTGGGCTCGCGCCACCGAGCGCGTGGTAATGCTCGGCCACCCGCTCGAGGCGTTCACGTGGGACTCCGCGCCCGGCCGTGACCCGCTCGAGGAAGGGTAGGACCTGGTCGGACGACTCCGGACCCCCGAACCCGACGAGCAGGAGCGCGTCGACGCTCACCGCAACACGTCGAGCGCCTCGGCGGCCGTGACGAGGCGGCCGGGGTAGAAGGGGGTTTCGAGGCGCACGTGCCGACGTGCGCCCGAGCCGCGCAGATGACGCATGAGGTCGACGATCTCGTGCAGCTCGGGACCTTCGAGGGCGAGGATCCACTCGTAGTCGCCGAGGGCGAAGGCCGCGACCGTGTTGCTGAGGACCCGCTCGTATTCCCTTCCCATCCGGCCGTGTTCGACGAGCAGGGCCCGGCGGTCGGCATCGGGGAGCAGATACCACTCGTGCGAGCGGACGAAGGGATAGACGACCGCCCAGTCCTGCGCCGGGGCACCCGCCATGAAGGCTGGGACGTGGCCCTTGTTGAACTCGGCCGGCCGGTGCATCCCGACCGCCGACCAGACGACCTCGACCGCGTCGCGGAGGGTCTGCCGGATGAGCCGGCGCACCGCGCGCTGCACCGACTCGGGGGTCGGCCCGTGCAGCCACACCATGAGGTCTGCGTCCGGGCGCATCGCCGACACGTCGTAGAGCCCGCGCACCGTCACGTCGGCCTCGGCAAGTCCGGCGACGAGCGCGTCCAGCTCCGCCGGCGTGGTGTCCATCCCCGCCGTGTCCTGCCGCCGGGCCAGCACCACCCAGCACGTGTAGCGGATCGTCTCGTTGATCTCGCGCGCACTCACCCGACGTGAGGCGGCATGTGTGGTCGGCACCGTGTCCGGTGTCATGGTCATGCGGATTCCCTTCTCGTGGCGGCGTCTTCACTGGCTTCCAGGCCGAGGGCATCGCGCGCGGCGCGGCGCCCGTCGGCGATGCAGTCGGGCATGCCGACCCCGCGCAGGTCCGCTCCGGCGGCCCGCCAGGTCGGACGTCGAGCGAGCCCGGCCTCGGTTCGAGCGACCCGGGCGAGGTGGCCAACGGCATACCGGGGCATGACTCCCTCCCACCGGGTGACCCGACTCAGCGACGGTGGGCGCGGAGCACCGAGCACTCCGGCGACGTGCTCGGCCACTGCAGCGACGAGGACCCGGTCCGCGGCTGAGGCGAGGGCCCCCACCCGTTCGGGGACGAAGGCCCGCAGCAGGACGACTCCGTCGGGAGCGCGCCCCGGCCACTTCGCCGACGACACGGTCACCCCGCTCACCGGCGCCGGGTCGGCCTCGAGCCAGCCGTGGCTGGTCGGCGGGGCGTCGAAGGCGGCAGCCTCCCACGCGAGCGTGACGACGGTGCTCGACCCGTGCGGGATCTCCCGCAGCGCCCGGGCCGCGTCGGGCGCCTGCGCCGCAACGAGATCGGCCGTGACCGTCGCGCCGGCGGCGAGGACCACGGCGCCGACTCGCTCGGGTGACCGGGCGGCATACCGGACGATCGTGGCGGCCCCGTCCGGCTCCAGGGCCACGACACGTTCGCCCAGTCGCACCGTCGCGCCCCGCTCGAGCAGCTGTGCCTGCAGCGTCTCGGGCAGGGACCCGAGCCCGCGCGCGAGACTACGGAACGGCGACGAGGCACCCGGCGGGGCACCGGCGGCGGCGCGGCGTTGCGCGCGGCCCTGCGCCAGACCGGCGAGCAGCAGGCTGCGGTGGCGCTGTTCGTCGGCGCGCAGGCCCGGCACCACGGCGTCGAGGCTCAGCTCGTCGAGCTGCGCACCGTAGATCCCGCCGACGAGCGGTTGGGCGAGCCGGGCGACGAGCCCGTCCCCGAGGCGGGTCCGCAGGAAGCTCCCGAGGGAGACGTCCGCGTCGGGCAGTTGCCGCGGCAGGACGAGGTCGAGCGCGGCCCTGGCCTTGGCCCCCGGACCCAGCAGGCCGGATCGCACGAACGGCCCGAGGCGGGTCGGCACGGCCAGCCCCATCCCCTCGGGGATCGGGTGCAGCCGGCCCGCGCTGCGGATGTGCACGGTGCGTCCCGGCCGCACGCCGACCACCTCGGTGGACAGGCCGAGCTCCTCGACGAGGACGAGTGCCGCGGCGCGGTAGGCGACGAAGGCGTCCGGCCCGTGCTCGACGACGAGCCCGTCCGTGCGCTCCGTGCGCACCTTGCCGCCGACAGCCGCCGCGGGGTCGACCACCAGGACGCGCGCCCCTGCGCTGCTGGCCTCCCAGGCTGCGGCCAGCCCGGTGATTCCCGCGCCCACGACGAGCAGGTCGTATGCCGTCACGACGTCGTCTCCGCGGCCACGGGGGGCCCCCGCTCCGGCGACGGCTCACTGCCGGAGCCGAGCGAGTGGACGAGCGCGACGAGCCGGGTCAGCACGTCGGGGTCGGTGTCGGGCGGCACCCCGTGTCCGAGATTGACCACGTGCGCCGGTGCTGCTGCCCCCCTGCGGACCACGTCGCGGACGTGCTCATCGACCACGGCCCACGGGGCGCCGAGCACCTGCGGGTCGATGTTGCCCTGCACCGGAACTCGACTGCCGAGGGTCGCGACGGCCTCGTCGAGTGGGGTCTGCGCGTCGACGCCGACCGCGTCGGCGCCCGCCTCGTGGAGCGCGCACAGCAGATGCGCCGTGCCGGTGCCGAAGTGGATGCGCGGGACGCCCAGCCCACGCACCGCTGCGAGGACCGCAGCCGAATGCGGCATGACTGCCTCCCGGTAGTCCGCCTCCGAGAGCGCCCCCACCCACGAGTCGAACAGCTGCACCGCGCTCGCCCCCGCCTCGATCTGGGCCTGCAGAAAGGCGGTGCTGGCCCGGGCGACCCAGCCGAGCAGGGCGTGCCAGGTCGAGGGATCCTCGCGCAACAGGGCTCGTGTGAGAGCCAATTCGCGGCTCGGCCGCCCTTCGACGAGATAAGACGCCACCGTGAACGGGGCGCCCGCGAAACCGATGAGCGGGGTCGGGCCGAGCTCGGCAATGGCCAGCCCGACCGCCTCGCGGATCGGCTCGAGCGCCGCAGGATCGAGTTCGGGCAGCGCGGCGACCTCGCGCGCGGTGCGCACCGGTCGCTCGAGGACCGGCCCGACGCCCGGAGCGATCTGCACGCCGACCCCGGCCAGGCGCACCGGGACGACGATGTCGGAGAAGAAGACGGCCGCGTCCACCCCGTGCCGGCGCACCGGCTGACAGGTGATCTCGGCGGCCAGCGCAGGAGTGAGACAGGCGTCGAGCATCGCGGTGCCCCGGCGGGCCGCGCGGTACTCCGGCAGCGAGCGACCGGCCTGGCGCATGAACCACACCGGTAGTCGGTCGGGTCGGTCGCCGCGCAGGGCACGTAGGAGGGGGCTGGTGTCGGGCGCGCTCACTGCGGTCCTCGCGAGGTCGTCGGGTCTTCGTCGGTATGCCGTCCGCCCGCCTGCGCGAGAGCGGCGGCGAGCCGCTCGGCCACCCGCTCGGGGTCGGGGTCGGGGAATGACAAGGGGCGCCATCCCCGGGCCCGGGCGGCTGCGGTGGTCGTCGGCCCGACGGTGGCGACGACGAGACCGGAACCGGGGCGGACGGCATACCGGGCCACGGCGGCCACGGCGCTCGGGGAGCGCAGGAGGACGGCGTCGATGCCCTGCGAGCCGACGGAGCCGAGGGAGTCGGCCGAGCCAGCCGAGCCGGCCGAGCGGCCCGCAGCGACCGCGGCGGCTGTGGCGGGGGTGGCGGTGACCGGTTGCGTGTCGTAGACGGCCGCCGCCTCGACCTGCCAGCCGGCCGCCCGCAGTCCGTCGGCGAGGGTGGGCCGGGCGGCGGCGCTGCCCGGCAGGAGGGCCCGCGAGGGCGTGGGCTGCACCGCGAGCAGATCCGCCAGCAGGGCCTGGGCGTGCGGCCGGTGGGCGATCAGGTCCACCGGGATCCCCTCGGGAAGGCTCGCCGCGGTGACCGGTCCGACGGCGGCCACCGTGAGGCCGACCCGCCCGGCTGCGACGAGCGCCTCGCCCAAGGCGTCCGCACCGACGAGCGCCTCCCACGCGGGGATCGTGCGTGCAGAGCTGAGCACGAGCCAGCCGGCCACCGGCAGTCGCGCGGCGAGCCGCCGGGCCGGCTCCGGGTCGGCGACCGGCGACACCTGGAGGTAGGGGTCGACGACGGGCTCGAGTCCCACGGCCGCCAGGGCCGCGGAGTCCCGCGCGTTGCCCGATCCGGGTCGCTCGCGGGAGCCTGCCGCGGGACCGACCTCGTCGGGCCGCACGAGCAGGACCCGCGGGCGGCGCTCGCCCCGAGGGCTCAGCGGCCCGCTCCGTCCAGGAGGGCGGCAGCCACGTCGAGCCCGAGCTGGTGAGCCGCCGCCAGGTCGCCCGAGTCGGGCAACGCGAGCGCGGCATAGCGCTGGACGTAGGCGACCCCACGGTGGCCGGACAGGTCGGCCCGCAACTCGAGGATGCCCGCGGCATACTGCGCGTGCGCCCCGACGGCGGTCGTGCAGGCGGCCTCGACGCCTTGCAGGACAGCGCGTTCGGCGGTCACGACGCATCGGCTCGGGGAGTGGTCGAGGGTGGCCAGGAGGGCGGCGAGCGGGTCGTCGAGCCGACATTCGACGGCGAGAGCGCCCTGGGCGGGGGCCGGGAGCATGACGGTCGGGTCGAGCAGGGCGGCCTGCGGCACTGCGCGACCGATCCGGTCCAAACCCGCTTTGGCGAGCACGATCGCGTCGAGCGTGCCCGAGGAGACCAGGCCGAGGCGGGTGTCGATGTTGCCGCGGACGGGCTCCACCCGCAGATCGGGGCGCGCGCGCAGGAGCGCGGCGGCACGACGCGGGCTGCTCGTCCCCACCCGTGCGCGCGGTGGGAGCTGCGCGAGGGTGGCATCGCCGGTCGCGACGAGCACGTCGGCGGGGTCGGCACGTTCGGGCACGGCTGCGACGACGAGTCCCGGGACGGGCGCGGAGGGCAGGTCCTTGAAGGAGTGGACGACCAGGTCGACCGAACCGGCGAGCAGTGCCTCACGCAGGGTGGCCACGAAGATGCCTGGGCGGCTGGGCGCGTCCAGCCGCAGGGCCGGGTCGTCGCCGTCGGTGCGGATCGGGACCAGTTCACACGGCTCGCCGAGCGCCTTCTCGACCAGCCCTGCGACGATCGTCGACTGGGTGCGCGCGAGCAGGCTGGCGCGGGTGCCCAGGCGGAGCATCAGCGCTCCTCGACGACGATGCCGAAGAGCGTGTGCATCGCCTCGACGTAGTCGTCCAGGCCACCCGTGCGCGCGAGTTCGGCCGCGCGCACGCTCGGCGTGTGCAACAGGGCACCCGACACCCGTCGCAACGACCGGGCGATCGCCTCGGCGGTCTCGGGCGGGTGACGGCGGATCGCCAACTCGGTCTCGCGAGCGATGATCTGGCTCACGTAAGAGCGCATCGCCGTCACCGCCGGTGCTGCCGTGCGACCCTCCTCGACGTGCAGGTATGCCGCGACTCCCCGCTCCACGGTCTCCTGCGCCGCGACGAGCGCCGTGGCGTGCTCGTCGGGGGCGTGGGCCCCGATCTCGTCGAGGGTGAGCACGTCGACGTGGACGAGCGCGCAGGCGGCAGGGGTGAGTTCGCCGGAGGTCGACAGGTCGAGGACCGGCAGGACCTCGGTGGCGCCGGCCCGGGCGCGGGCGACCGTGGGGGCGTCGAGCGGCTCGGCGCCGGGTCGGCTGCACAGGACGAGCACGTCGGCTCGCGCCAGTGCCGCGGCGAGACCGCCCGCAGGGACGGCGTCGACGTCCGGGTGGCTGGCGGCGAAGGCCTCGGCCCGACCGGTGCGGGAGTAGACCTCCACGTGCCCGGCGCCGCGCCGGGCCAACTCGGCGACGACGACCCCCGCGAAGTCCCCGGTGCCCACGACCAGGGCGCGGCGTCCTTGCATCCGGCCGTGGCGCTGTTCGACGAGGTCGAGTCCGACGGAGGCGAGCGAGCGGCCGGAGGCCCCGAGCTCGGTGTCGGTCGCGACCGCCTTCGCGGTGGTGAGCGCGTCCTGGAAGAGCCGCCGCAGGGCCGGGGTGGCGCTCTCCTGCGCCGCGGCGAGGGCGGCCCGGACCTGCCCGGCGATCTGGGCCTCGCCGACGACCATCGAGTCCAGCCCACAGGCCACCGAGAAGAGGTGCTCCACCACGCTCTCGCCGGCGTGCACCTGCATGGCATCGACGACGTCGAGGCGGTCGGGCAGGGCTGCGCGCACGGCCGCGAGCGCCGCCTCGACCCCGCCGTGGAAGCTCGCGGAATCGAGATAGAGCTCGAACCGGTTGCACGTCGCGAGCAGGACGTGACCCGCGATGACGGGCGTCGCAGCGGTTGACGACCGCCTCGAACGGGTGAGGGATGCCGCGATGTGCGGGCCGTGGAGCTCGAGCGTGGCGAGATCCTCGGACCCGAGTTGGTGGTGGCTGGCGCCGACGACCACGAGGGGCACCCGGCGATGGTAACCCCCCGATGGGGCTTTCCTGTCCGTCGGCTCACCGAAAGTGTTTTGTCGACATGCTTGTCGCGTAAGGGTTTTCGGGTCACCCGGCATACCTGATGCCCCCTCGCGGGAGGACGGGCATCGCCGCCGGCCTTGCGCCCAGCCGGGCCACGACGACGTCGAGCACGGCCGGATGCGCCCCGAGCACGGCACCCAGCGGTATGCCGCGCGTCCCGCTCAGCTGCGTGGCGGCGCGGCTGAAGTGGCCCGGTGCGAGCAGGGCCGGCACGGCGACCGGTCGGTCCCCGCGGTCTGCGGCAACGAGGGCCGTGTGCGCGCTCGGTCCCGGACCGGAGAGGAAGCCGACGGAGACCGTCACCCCGCAGAGCTGGGCGAGGGTCGCGCCGAGCGTCACCACCTCGTCTCGCGCGGAGGCCGAGCTCGATCCCGCTGCCAGCACCGCGATTGCGTCCGGGTCGGGTTGTGCTTCCTGCGCCCGGGCCAGCAGCGCCCGGGCGAGTGCCGCACCGGCACCGAGGTGCTCGCTCACCAGGGCTCCCGACTGCCGTGCCGCACGGGGCACGTCGACCTCGACGTGGTAGCCCGCGGTGACGAACATCGGCACGACGAGGGCGTCCGGGAGCGAGGCCAGCACGTGGGCGAGCCCCGGACTCGCGAGATCGACGAAACCGAGTCCGACCGGCGCGCCGAGGCGGTCCGCGACGCCGTCGCGGACCGCCTCGAGGGTGCGCCGCCCGGCCGGATCGGAGGTTCCGTGTGCCGCCAGGACGACCGGTCGGGCCGGTCGGTCCGCTCGTGCACCGGCGACTTGTCGCCCGCCCGACTCCGGCATCGGTATGCCGCCGCTCAGGACGCCTGGGAGGCCGACACCGGGCTCTCGGGGGAGAGGCGACCCACGAGGCTGGCTCGGTGGGCCCGGACGGACAGGGCGACGAAGGCGATCCAGGCCAGCGAGACCCCGACGTAGAGCGCCGTGCTGTGCGCGGCGACGAAGTCGGAGGACTTGCCGAGGGTGCGCAGGTTGGTGATGACGATGAGCCCGCCGACGGCCGAGCCCAGCACCGCGGCCGGCAGCTTGGAGACCAGCCAGGCGGCGAAGGGGGCAGCGATGAGGCCGCCGAGCAGCAGCACCCCGACGTAGGCCCACGTGATGCCCGAGGTTCCCAGGCCGATGAGGAAGCCCAGGCTTGCCGAGACGGTGACGAGAAACTCGGAGGTGTCGACGGAGCCGACGACGTGGCGCGGTTTGGTCCGTCCGGCGGACAACAGCGCGGTCGTCGAGACCGGCCCCCAGCCGCCACCCCCGGTCGCGTCGACGAAGCCGCCGACGAGCCCGAGCGGGGCGAGGAAGCGGTTGCCGTGCGGAGAGCGGTGTGCGTGGACCGCTCGCGGTGGCCGCACGGCGAACCGAGTGAGGATGAAGACCCCGAGGGCGATGAGCAACACGGCCATCACGGGAGCCGCGGCCTCGGTCGACAGCTCGGACAGCAGCGTGGCGCCGGCGAAGGCGCCGACGGCGCCGGGAACGCCGAGCCGCCAGACGAGCGGCCAGTCCACGTTGCCCAGGCGCCAGTGCGAAGCGCCGGAGACGAGGTTGGTGCCGAGCTCGGCGAAGTGGACCGAGGCGCTGGCCGCGGCCGGGGTGAGCCCGGCGAGCAGCAGGAGCGAGGACGAGGTGGCGCCGTAGCCCATCCCGAGGGCGCCGTCGACGAGCTGGGCCGCGAATCCGACGAGGCCGAGCACGAGGAGCTTGTTCATGAGGGTGGATCCCGTCTGTCAGTCGTGCACGAAGTGGGGGTGCAGGCGCACGACATCGCCGACGACGACCACGGCCGGGTTGTCGACCCCGGCGGCGGCTGCGACGTCCGCGATGGTGCGCAGGGTGCCGATCGTCGTGCGCTGGCTGGGGGTGCAGCCGCGCTCGACGACGGCGACCGGACACTCGGGGTCACGGCCGCTGGCCAACAGGAGCTGGACGCTGCGGGCGAGGGTGGCCACGCCCATGAGCAGCACGAGGGTGTGGTCGCGTCCGGACGGAAGCTCCGGCAGGTCCTCGTGGCCCGTGACGACCGTGAAGCCGCGCGCCACCCCGCGATGGGTGACCGGTATGCCGGCCGCAGCGGGCACCGCGACAGCGCTGGTCACCCCGGGCACGACCTCGACGGGTATGCCGGCCGCCTCGCACGCCAGCCGCTCCTCGCCGCCGCGACCCAACACGTAAGGGTCGCCGCCCTTGAGCCGCACCACGGCATACCCGGCGCGCGCCTGCTCGACGAGCACCTCGTTGATCCGCTCCTGGGAGAGGGCGTGATGTCCGGGCGCCTTGCCGACGTCGATCACCCGCACCGAAGCCGGCAGCCGCTCGACCACTGCGCGGGGGGCGAGGCGGTCGACGACGACGACGTCGGCCGCCGCGAGCAGCTCGTGACCGCGGGCGGTGAGCAAGCCGTCTGCGCCGGGGCCGCCACCGACGAGCGCCACCCAGCCGACCTGGCCGGGCTGACGGGGACGCCTGCGTTGCAGCGGGATCCGGCCCTGGGCGAGGTCCGCAGAGATCTGATCGCGGACGGCCGTGGCCAGGCGTGGGTCTCCGGCGGCGTGAGTGGCGACGGTGATCGTGCCGTCGGGAGTGCTCACGGTCGCGCGGGCCATCACGGCGGCCGAGGTCGCCCCGGCCGCGGTCGCGTCGACGCACCAGATCCGGGACGCGGCGGCAGCTGCGCGAACCGCGGCGTCGGTGGATCGGTCACCCGTCGCCGTATGGACGAGCCAGGCGCCGTCGAGGTCGTCGGGTCCGGCGTAGTCGCGGGGGAGCCACGCAACCCGCCCGTCGTCGGCGAGGGCCCGCAGCGGCTCGCACAGCCACGGCGCGACCACGCGGACGTGCGCCCCCTCGTCGAGGAAGGCGTGCACCCGCCGGGCGGCCACCGGCCCACCCCCGATCGCGACGACAAGACGTTCGGTGAGATCCACGGCCAGGGGCAGTGCCATCAGAAGTCCCAACCCGTCTCGTCGCCGGCGACGCCTGCCGCGCTCACGACGTCGTGGTCGCCGACCATGCCGGCCGCGAGGGTCGCACCGCTGGCCGGTTCGATGAGCAGGAAGGACCCGCTGCGGCGGGACACGGCATAGGGCTCGAGCGGGAGAGGTGCGGCGAGGCGGAGGGTGGCCCGCCCGATGTCGTTGAGCGACAGCGAGTCCGTGTGCACCGGGGCGAGCGTGTCGAGGTCGAGCCGGCTGTCGATCGACGAGACGATGGCCCGCACGGTGCGGGTGCCGTGCTTGAGCAGCAGCCGTGCGTCGGGGCGCAACGGGGCGTCGCCGAGCCAGCAGAGAACGGCCGCGGTGTCGCTCACCGGGGTCGGCGCCGCGTCGGCGGCGGCGAGGACGTCGCCCCGGGAGATGTCGAGATCGTCGGCGAGACGCACGGTCACCGACTGCGGGGCGTGCGCCTCGGCGAGCTCGACCGCGCCGAGGTCGATGCCGACGACCGTGCTGCGCCGGCCGGAGGGGAGCACGACGACCTCGTCGCCGATCCGCACGACGCCGGACGCGACCTGCCCGGCATACCCGCGGTAGTCGACGCTCGCTCCGTCGAGGGCGGCCGACTGCGGGCGGACGACCAGTTGCACGGGCAGCCGGAAGGACTCGTGCGCGGGGTCGTCGGCACCGGGGAGGGCCTCGAGCAGTTCGAGCAGTGCCGGGCCGGCATACCAGGGCATCCGGGTCGAGCGGTCGACGACGTTGTCCCCGTCGAGCGCGCTCACCGGGATCGTCTGCACGTCGGCCAGGCCGAGCTCGGCGGCGACGGCGCGCACCTGCTCCTGGACCCGACCATAGGCCGTGGCCGAGAAGCCGACCAGGTCCACCTTGTTGACCGCGATGATCACGTGCGGCACGCGCAGCAGCGCGACGACGGCGAGGTGCCGCCGGGTCTGCTCGACCACCCCGTGCCGGGCGTCGACGAGCAGCACGACCACATCGGCGGTCGAGGAGCCGGTGACGGTGTTGCGGGTGTACTGGACGTGGCCCGGGCAGTCCGCGAGGATGAAACTCCTTGTCGCGGTAGCGAAATAGCGGTAGGCGACGTCGATGGTGATGCCCTGCTCGCGCTCGGCCCGCAGGCCGTCGGTGAGCAGTGCGAGGTCGGCCCCGGTGAGCCCACGGTCACGGGATACCCGCTCGACCGCGGCGAGCTGGTCGGACAACACCGACTTCGTGTCGTGCAGCAGCCGTCCGACGAGGGTCGATTTGCCGTCGTCGACCGAGCCGGCGGTGGCCAGCCGCAGGAGGGTGGACATCAGAAGTAGCCCTCCTTCTTGCGGTCCTCCATGGCGGCCTCGGAGAGCCGGTCGTCGGCGCGCGTCGCCCCCCGCTCGGTGAGGGTCGACGCGGCGACTTCGGCGACGACGTCCGCGACGGTCGCGGCACTGCTGTCGACGGCGCCGGTGCAGGACATGTCGCCGACCGTGCGATAGCGCACGACCCGCTGGGTCACGGTCTCACCCGCGCGCGGTGACGACCACGGCCCGACCGCCAGCCACATCCCGTCGCGGTGGAAGACCTCGCGTCGGTGGGCGTAGTAGAGCGAGGGCAGCTCGATGGCCTCCCGCTCGATGTAGCGCCACACGTCGAGTTCGGTCCAGTTGGACAGCGGGAAGACGCGCACGTGCTCACCCGGGCGATGTCGCGGGTTGAAGAGGTTCCAGAGTTCGGGCCGCTGGTTCTTGGGGTCCCACTGTCCGAAGGCGTCCCGCAGGCTCACCACGCGCTCCTTGGCGCGGGCCTTCTCCTCGTCGCGCCTGCCCCCGCCGAAGACTCCGTCGAAGCGGTGCTCGGCGATCGCGGCGAGCAACGGCTGGGTCTGCAGTGGGTTGCGGGTGCCGTCGGAGCGCTCGGTCAGCCGGCCGTCGTCGATCCAGTCCTGCACCGAGGCGACGACGAGCCGCAGGCCGAGCCGCGCCACGGTCGCATCGCGGTAGGCGAGCACCTCGGGGAAGTTGTGCCCCGTGTCGACGTGCATGACCGGGAAGGGGATCGGCGCGGGCCAGAAGGCCTTGCTCGCCAGGTGGAGCATGACGACCGAGTCCTTGCCGCCGCTGAAGAGCAGCACCGGGCGCTCGAGCTCGGTGGCGATCTCGCGGATGACGGCGATCCCCTCGGCCTCGAGGGCGTCGAGCTGGCTGAGGGTGCGTATGCCGGTGTCTGCTGGGCTCTCGCGGTCGGCGGCGGTGATCGTCATGCGTGCAGCCCGCATTCGGTCTTGGCGAAACCCGCCCAGCGACCGGCACGCGGGTCCTCGCCCTCGGCCACCGCTTGGGTGCACGGCTCGCACCCGATCGACGGATAGCCGTTGCTCACCAGGAGGTTGACCGGGAGGCGATGCTGCGCGGCATACGTGAGCAGTCGCTCGAAAGTCCAGTCGACGAGCGGGTTGACCTTGACCAGGCCGAAACCCTCGTCCCAGGTGACGATCGGCGTGCCGGCCCGGGTCGGGCCCTCGTCGCGACGCACCCCGGTGATCCACGCCTCGTAGCCACCCAGCGCCGCACGCAACGGCTCGACCTTGCGCATCCGGCAGCAGGCTCCCGGGTCGCGCTGCCACAGCTGCGCCCCGTATGCCGCGTCCTGCTCCGCCACGCTCAGGCGGGGGCGGACGTCGACGACGCGCACGTCGAGCTCGTCGGCGACGATGTCGCGGGTGACGAGGGTGTCGGTGAAGTGGTAGCCGGTGTCGAGGAAGAGCACGTCCACGCCGGGCAGCGCGTCGGCGACCAGCCCGGGCAACACGGCGTCGGCCATGCTGCAGGCCACCGCCACCGAACCGGCGAAATGCCGCGCCGTCCAGGCGATCGCCTGCTCGGCGCTCGCGCCCTGGAGCTCGCGCTCACCCTGGGCGACGAGTTCGCGCAGGGTGGTGTCGCTGCGGCGGCTCATTGCAACTCCTCTTCGTCGGTGCGGTGCACCCAGGCGGCGAAGGTCTCGCCGTCGGTGCGCGCGGCGAGGAAGCGGCGCACGACCCGCTCGACGTAGTCGGGCAGACCGTCGGCGGTCACCTTGAGTCCACGGACGGTGCGGCCGAGGCCCGCCTCGTCGCGGTCGGCGGAGGCGAGCCCGCCGCCGAGGTGCACCTGGAAGCCGGGGACCTGCTCTCCGTCGATCGTGACGATCTGGCCCTTGAGCCCGATGTCGGCGGTCTGGATGCGGGCGCAGCTGTTGGGGCATCCGTTGACGTGCAACGAGATCGGCGGGTCGATGGCGATGCCGGCGAGTCGCTGCTCGAGCTCCGCGACCGCCTGGGCCGCGGTCGCCTTGGTCTCGACGATGGCGAGCTTGCAGAACTCGATCCCCGTGCACGCCATCGTCGAACGGCGGAAGGGTGAGGGGGCCGTCGAGAGCCCGAGCGTGTCGAGATCGGCCACGAGGGCGTCGACCCGGTCGGTGGGCACGTCGAGCACGACGAGCTTCTGGTGCGGGGTGAGCCGCAGCCGCTCGGTCCCGGCGCGCTCCATCGCGTCGGCGATCCCGGCGAGGATCGTGCCGCTCACGCGGCCCACGACCGGTGCTGCGCCCACGTAGGCGCGGCCGTCCTTCTGCGCGTGGACCCCCACATGGTCACCGGGGTATGCCGCGGGCGCGGGCGCCGGTCCGTCGGGCAGCGCATGCCCGAGGAACTCGGTCTCGAGCACCTCGCGGAAACGCTCGGCACCCCAATCGGCGAGCAGGAACTTGAGCCGGGCCTTGTTGCGCAGCCGGCGGAAGCCGTAGTCGCGGAACAGGCGGATCACGGCATACCAGACCTCGGCCGCCTGCCCGGGCGGGACGAAGGCGCCGAGGCGCTCGGCCAGCCGCGGCGCGGTCGAGAGCCCGCCGCCGACCCAGAGGTCGTAGCCGGGGCCGAGCACGGGGTGGACCACGCCGACGAGGGAGATGTCGTTGATCTCGTGGACGACGTCGAGGCTCGGATGGCCGGTGATCGCGCTCTTGAACTTGCGGGGGAGGTTGGCCAACTCGGGGTCGCCGACGTAGTCCCGCTGGATCGCTTCGATGACCGGCGTGGGGTCGACGATCTCGTCGGCGGCTACCCCGGCCAGCGGCGAGCCGAGGATGACTCGAGGGGTGTCGCCGCAGGCCTCGGTCGTCTGCAAACCCACGGCTTCCAACCGGCGCCAGATCTCGGGGACGTCCTCGACCCGGATCCAGTGGTACTGGATGTTCTGCCGGTCGCTGATGTCGGCGGTGTCGCGGGCGAAGTCGGTCGAGATGGCGGCGACGACGCGCAACTGCTCGCGGGTGAGCGCGCCGCCGTCGATACGCACGCGGAGCATGAAGTAGCTGTCCTCGAGCTCGTGCGGCTCGAGCGAGGCGGTGCGCCCGCCGTCGATCCCGGGGCGGCGCTGGGTGTAGAGCCCCCACCAGCGGAAACGTCCGTGCAGGTCGTCGGTCGGGATCGAGTCGAAGCCCTCGCGGGAGTAGATCGTCTCGATCCGCTCGCGGACCTCCAAGCCTCCGCCGGCGGCCTTGACAACCTCGTTGGGGTTGAGCGGTTCCCGGCCGTCGAGCGCCCACTGACCGTTGGATCGACCCGACCGCGACGGGCGGACCTGCGCCACCGGGGGAGAGTCGACGCTCACGACGGAGACCCCGTCCGATTAGCTGACATGTTGAAAACCATAAGCATGAGTTATTGAGCCGCGCGGGACGGGTCCACGATCCGGACGAACCCGGCGTGGGCCGGCCCTCGCGAGGCGGGGACGACGTGCGGACTCGAACGCGCGAGGGATGGGTTGTTGTCGTCAAGCAGCCCGATGACGACAACAACCCATCCCTCGCGGGAGGAGAGGGGGGTGGGTTTCGCGGGAGGAGAGGGGGGTTTCGCGGGAGGAGAGGGGGGTGGGTTGGGGGGGTGGGTTGGGGGGGGGCGGGTTGGGGGGCAGGGGGATCCGCGCGAACCGGTCCGCTCTAGTGAGTGAGTGCTCACTCAGTTAGGGTCTGCGATGTGTCACCACGGGCTGCCCCGCTCTCTCCCGAGGATCGTCGCGCGGCGATCCTCGCCGCCGTGGCCCCGGTCGTGCTCGAACGGGGTCCGGCCGCGACGACCCGCGAGTTGGCCCGGGCGGCCGGCGTCGCGGAAGGCACGATCTTCCGGGTCTTCGAGAGCAAGGACGAGTTGGTCCTCGAGGCCGCGCGCTCGCTCTTCGCCGACGACTCCCACCTCGACGAGTTGGCCGGCATCGACCTGCGGCTGCCCTTGGAGGAGCGCCTGGTGGCGGTCGTGTCGATTTGGCAACGGGTGCTGCGCCGCTATCTGCAGATCTTCGTCACCTTCGGCCCGTCGGATCTGCGCGCCCGGCTCGGCGACCCGCGCACCACCGTGGACCCCCGGATCGTCGCCGAGGCGGAAGCGATCGTCGCCGGGCTCCTCGCCCCCGACGCGGCGCTCCTGCGCCGGCCGGTGCCGGAGGTCATCCGGGTCATCGGCTCGCTGGTCATGGCCAGCGTGCACCCGGTCGAGTTCGGCGCTCCGATGACCCCGGAGAGCCTCGTGGACCTCGTCCTGCACGGGGTGCTGGAAAACCCTCGACCCTCACCCCACGTGATCCCGCAGACTCGACCACGCGGCATACCCTCACCGTGAACTGAAAGGCGACCCACCCGATGCTCTGGCGTCTCATCCGCTCGCGGCTGGCTGCTCACCGCACCGCGATCACGGTGCTCGTGCTCCTCCAGTTGGTCGGCACCATCGCCAACCTCTACCTGCCGAACCTCAACGGCGACATCATCGACCAGGGCGTGGCCAAGGGCGACACCGGCTTCATCCTGAGCACGGGCGGGTGGATGCTCGCCATCTCCGTGGTCCAGATCGCCGCGAGCGTGTATGCCGTCTATCTCGCCGCGCGCACGTCGATGAGCTTCGGACGCGACACGCGCGCCGAGGTCTTCCACCGGGTGGGCGACTTCTCCGCCCGCGAAGTCGCGCAGTTCGGGGCACCCACCCTCATCAGCCGCACGACCAACGACGTCCAGCAGATCCAGATGGTCCTGTTCATGGCGCTCAGCTTCATGGTGGCCGCGCCGATCATGATGGTCGGCGGGGTGGTCATGGCCCTGCACACCGACGTCGGACTCTCCTGGCTCATCGCGGTCGCCGTGCCGATCCTCGGGGCCGTCGTCGGGCTCATCCTGCGTCGGATGCTGCCGCGCTTCCGGATCATGCAGGAGTCGATCGACTCGGTGAACCGCATTCTGCGCGAACAGATCACCGGCATCCGGGTCGTGCGGGCCTTCGTCCGCGAGCCCTTCGAGGCCGCCCGCTTCGCCGAGGCCAACGCCACCCTCACGGGCGCGTCCCTCGGCGTCGGCCGGCTCATGGCGATCGTCTTCCCGTTCGTCATGCTCCTGCTCAACCTCTCGACCGTGGCCGTGCTGTGGTTCGGCGCGCACCGGGTCGAATCCGGCGACATGCAGGTGGGGGCGCTCACCGCCTTCCTCTCCTATCTCATGCAGATCCTCATGAGCGTGATGATGGCGACGATGATGTCGATGATGATCCCGCGGGCCTCGGTGTCGGCCGAGCGGATCGGCGCGGTCCTCGCGACCGAGCCTTCGGTTCACCCGCCGCCCCACCCGGTCACTGCGTTGTCCTCTCCGGCGCCGGTCGTCTTCGACAATGTCGAGTTCCGCTATCCCGGCGCCGAAGTCTCTGTCCTGCAAGGGATCTCATTCGAGGCGCGCCCCGGACAGACGACGGCGATCATCGGCTCGACCGGCGCCGGCAAGTCGACGCTCATCGGACTCATCCCGCGTCTGTTCGACGTCACCGGTGGTCGCGTGACCGTCGGCGGGGTCGACGTGCGCGAGGCCGACCTCGACGTCCTGTGGGGGCGGATCGGTCTGGTGCCCCAGCGGCCCTATCTCTTCTCCGGCACCGTTGCCTCGACCCTGCGTTACGGCAACCCGGCCGCGACCGACGAGCAGCTCTGGGATGCCCTGCGCATCGCCCAGGCCGAGGACTTCGTCCGGGAGATGCCCGGCGGGCTGGACGCGCCGATCGCCCAAGGCGGCACGAACGTCTCCGGCGGTCAGCGGCAGCGCCTCGCGATCGCGCGCGCACTCGTGCGTCGACCCGAGGTCTACGTCTTCGACGACGCCTTCTCCGCCCTCGACGTCGCCACCGACGCGCGGCTGCGAGCGGCGCTCGCTCCGGAGACACGGGAGGCCACCGTCATCGTCGTCGCCCAACGGGTGTCGACCATCGTCGACGCCGACCTCATCGTCGTCCTCGAGGACGGTCACGTTGTGGGGATGGGGCGGCATACCGAGCTCGTGCACAGTTGTCCCACCTACCAGGAGATCGTCGTGTCCCAGCGGGCGGCGGAGGACACCATGGAGGTGAGCGCCCGATGAGCACCGGCGAAGGCGTGAAGACCGCCGAGGAGAAGGCCGCCGAGGCACGTCGCGGACCGCAGCATCGCGGCGGCCCTCCGCACATGCAGATGGGTATGCCGGGTGAGAAGTCCCAGAGCTTCGGCCCGTCCGCGCGTCGCTTGCTCGGGTGGCTGCGCCCCGACCGGGCGCGGGTCTGGCTCGTCGTGTTCCTCACCCTCGTGTCGGTCGTCCTGGGCGCGGTGGGCCCCAAGGTGCTCGGCAAGGCGACCGACCTCATCTTCGCGGGCTTCCTCGGCGCCAAGATGCCGGCCAACGCCACGCGCGAGCAGGTGATCGCCGGCCTGCGCGCCTCGGGGCAGGACCGGATGGCCGACCTGCTCGCCGGGGTCGACTTCGTGCCGGGCGCGGGGATCGACTTCGCCGCCGTCGGCCGCGTGCTCGTGTCGGTCCTCGTGATCTACCTCGCGGCCGCGGTGCTCATGTGGTGGGCCGGCTGGCTGCTGCAGGGAGCCGTCCAGCGCACGATGTTCCGGATGCGCGAGGCGGTGGAGCACAAGCTCACCAAGCTGCCGCTGTCCTACTTCGACAACCAGCCTCGTGGTGAGCTGCTCTCGCGGGTGACCAACGACCTGGACAACGTGTCGACCTCGTTGCAGCAGACTCTCTCCCAGCTGCTCAACTCGTTGTTCACGGTCGTGGCGGTCCTGTCGATGATGTTCTGGATCTCCTGGCTGCTCGCCCTGGTCGCCCTCGTGAGCATCCCGATCTCGGTCCTGGTCGCCGCGGTCATCGGCAAGCGCAGCCAGCGGCTCTTCAAGGCACAATGGGCGGCGACCGGTCAGCTCAACGCGATCATCGAGGAGACCTTCACCGGCCACCAGCTCGTCAAGGTCTTCGGCCGTCAGCGCGAGGTGCAGGCCCAGTTCGACGCGAAGAACCGCGAGCTCTACGACTCCGCGTTCGGCGCCCAGTTCGTGAGCGGGATCATCATGCCGGTGATGATGTTCGTGGGGAACCTCAGCTATGTCGTCATCGCCGTCGTCGGCGGTCTGCGGGTGGCCTCGGGGCAGATCTCCCTCGGCGACGTCCAGGCATTCATCCAGTACTCCCGGCAGTTCACTCAGCCGGTCACCCAGGTCGCTTCGATGGCCAACCTGCTGCAGAGCGGAGTCGCCTCTGCCGAGCGGGTATTCGAGGTGCTCGACGCGACCGAGCAGGAGCCCGACCCGGTGGTCACGGCAACTCTCGAGGACACCCACGGGGAGGTGCGCTTCGAGGACGTGTCCTTCGCCTACAGCAAGGACAAGCCGCTCATCGAGCACCTCGACCTGGTCGTCGACCCGGGCCACACGGTGGCCATCGTCGGGCCGACGGGGGCGGGAAAGACGACCCTCGTCAACCTCGTCATGCGGTTCTACGAGCTCGACGGCGGTCGGATCACGCTCGACGGCGTCGACAGCCGGGAGCTCACCCGCGACGACCTGCGCTCGCGGATCGGCATGGTCCTGCAGGACACCTGGCTGTTCGCCGGCACGATCCGGGAGAACATCGCCTACGGCAAGCCGGGAGCGACCGACGAGGAGGTCCTCGCCGCCGCGCGGGCGACCTATGTCGACCGCTTCGTCCACTCGCTGCCCGACGGCTACGACACGAAGCTCGACGCCGAGGCGTCCAACCTCTCCGCGGGCGAGAAGCAGCTCGTCACCATCGCGCGGGCGTTCCTGTCCGACCCGGCGCTGCTCATCCTCGACGAGGCCACCTCCTCGGTGGACACCCGCACCGAACTGTTGGTGCAGCAGGCCATGCGGGCGCTGCGCTCGGACCGCACGAGTTTCGTCATCGCGCACCGGCTCTCGACGATCCGGGACGCCGACGTCATCCTCGTCATGGAGGACGGACGCATCGTCGAGCAGGGCACCCACGAGCAGCTGCTCGCTGCCCACGGGGCCTATGCCCGGCTGTATGCCGCCCAGTTCTCCGGTGCCGCAGCCGACCTCGACGCCGTCGTCGGCGCGGCTGCGGGCGGTCCCGGCGGGGCGCCGGGTGGTGGCGGTATGCCGCCCCACGTCGCCGCGCGGATCAGGGCCGCCCAAGCCGCGGGCCGGGGTGGCAGGCCGGGCTGATCTAGCCGCGTGGGCGGCATACGGCACGGGTGTGGGGTGTCTGCTCGCTCACGGTCCTCGGGCCAACCCCCTGCGTGACGATCCGGCGTGCAAGTGTGGGACATGACCACACTCGCGCCCCTGTTGGCCCTCTCGGGCGGCACCAGGATGCCCCAGATCGCCCTCGGCACCTGGCCGTTGGACGACGACCAGGCCGAGAGGGTCGTCCGCTCCGCCGTCGAGATCGGCTACCGGCACATCGACACCGCGGAGAACTACGAGAACGAGCACGGTGTCGGCCGCGCCCTGCGCGACTGCGGTATGCCGCGCGAGGAGCTGTTCGTCACGACCAAGATCAACGCCAAGTGGCACGGGCGCGCCGAGGCGGCCGAGGGGCTCGCGCGCAATCTCGACCGGCTCGGGCTCGGCTACGTCGACCTGTTGCTCCTGCACTGGCCTAACCCGGCGCGGGACCGCTATGTCCAGGGTTGGGAGGGGCTCATCGCGCTGCGCGAGCAGGGGCTCGCCCGGGCGATCGGGGTCTCCAACTTCAAGCCCACGCATCTCCGGCGGGTGATCGACGAGACGGGGGTGACGCCTGAGGTCAACCAGATCGAGCGCCACCCCTACTTCAACCGGTCGTCCACGGTCGCCTTCCACGCGGCGCACGGCATCGTCACCGAGGGCTGGAGTCCGCTGGGGCGGGACAGTGGCCTGCTCGAGCACCCCGTGGTCACTGGCATCGCCGACGCGGTCGGGCGATCACCGAGCCAGGTGCTCCTGCGGTGGGCGGTGCAGCCGGGTCATGCCGTGGCGGTGAGATCCACGAGTCGCGAACGCCAGCGCGCCAACCTGGCCGTCTACGACTTCATGCTCAGCGACGCCGAGCTGGCGGCTCTCGATGCGCTGGACACCGGCGACTTCAAGGCCCTGGACTCGGACGTCTTCGGCCACTGACCCGACGAGTCCTCGCGGTTCGCGGTTCAGCCCAGTTGCCAGGAGCGCTTGGACAGGCCGTACCAGAAGCCGTCGATGACGCTGCGCGGTGTCGTCGACGGGGCGTGTCCGTCCATGCCGTCGGCCGCGCCGAGGGCCACGTAGATCGGGGCCCAGTGTTCGGTCCGCGGGTGCGCGATCTGCGCCGCGGGAGCCTTGCGCCGCATGTCGAGCAGGGTGTCGACGTCGTGGGTGGCCATCGCCTCGGCGGCCCAGTGGTCGAACTCCCTCGACACGGCGGGGGCCGGGCCGTCGGGGGCGGTGTCCGGCCGGAACCAGGCGAGGTTGTGCGTGGTGAAGCCCGACCCCACAACGAGGGTGCCTTCTTCGCGCAACGGCGCGAGGCGACGGCCCACGGCATACAGGGTCTGCGGGTCGAGCGTGGGCAGCGACAGCTGGACGACGGGGATGTCCGCTGCGGGGTACATCTCGACCAGCGGCACGTAGCCGCCGTGGTCGATGCCGCGCGACTCGTCGCGGGAGACCGTGAGGCCGGCTTCGCGCAGGAGCCGCTCGGTGCGGGAGGCGAGGGCGGCGGCGGGTGGGGCGGGGTAGGTCACCCGGTAGTACTTCTCGGGGAAGCCCCAGAAGTCGTAGAGCAGGGGTGCGCCGGTCGTCGAGGAGAGGCTGATCGGCGCGGCCTCCCAGTGGGCCGACACCATGAGGATGTCGCGCGGGCGTGGCAGCTCGGCCGACCACGCGGCGAGCTCGGCCGGCCAGATCGGGTCGTCCGCGAGCGGCGGCGCCCCGTGGCTGAGGTAGAGCGCCGGCATGGCGGTCATCGGGGGCTCCTCGCAAGAAAGTTGATCACTCAATCAGTATGCCGTCCAACATCACCTCCGCGGCGGGTATTCCACGGCCGATCGCGACCGCGGCCACGGCATACGTAGCCTGGAGTCTCCATGACCACCGACTCCGGCTACCTCGACCGACGCTCCACCCGCGGGCGGCTCACCCTGCTCGCTCTCACCCTCGGCTCGGGTGTGGCGATCCTCGACGGGTCGGTCGTCAACGTCGCGGTCCGGACCATCGGCGTCGAGCTGGATGCCTCGCTGGGCCAGCTGCAGTGGGTGCTCAGCGGCTACCTGCGCGCCCTCGCCTCGCTCGTGCTCGTCGGCGGCGCCCTCGGCGCGGTGATGTTCCTTCTCGTGCTCCAGCTGCAGGTGTCGGCAGGCTGGTCGGCCCTGGCCGCCGGGGTGTCCACCCTGCCGGTGACCGTGGCCCTCATGCCGCTGTCCTCCCGAGCCGCGGCGCTCTCCCACCGGATCGGGCCGCGGGTGCCGATGAGCCTGGGCCCGCTCCTCTGCGCGGCCGGCGTGGTCGCCCTGCTCGGGATCGGCCCCGGCGCGGGCTGGTATGCCGTCCTCTCCGGCATGACGGTCTTCGCCCTGGGCCTGGCCCTGCTCGTATCTCCGCTCACGGCAACGGTTCTCGCTGCCGTGCCCCAACGACAAGCGGGAGTGGCCAGCGGGGTCAACAACGCGGTCGCGAGGGCCGGGTCGTTGCTCGCGGTGGCCGCGCTGCCGGCGCTCGCGTACACGCGGGATGTGTTGGGTCGGGTGGTGACCCGGACCGCGACCGGTGGCGAGACGAGCACGACCCGGTACGGGTTCACCGGCACCGACGATTCACCGGACCTGCAACTCACGACTGCTGGTGGGATCGGGGAACGCTACATCGCTCTGCCGGGTGGGGTGCTGTTGACGAAGGGGTATG
>WBZT01000038.1_pt1 | contig 109364 bp, 94 predicted proteins | sample 5204241 | NCBI WGS metagenome assembly WBZT01 (sample SAMN12344358, study PRJNA552823) | activated sludge metagenome | biome: Activated sludge suspended growth; feature: Nitrification reactor; material: Wastewater; isolation source: activated sludge from nitrification reactor of wastewater...
AGACTTCGGCCTGCTTGACGGTGTCGACGCCGAGGTCTGCTTCGAGGTCGAGGTCGGGGTCGAGTAGGTCGGCGGGGTAGCCGGTGAGGTCGGCGACGATGTCGACGACCTTCCCGACGACCGGGTCCGCCGCGGGGGCAGCGGCAGCCGCCGCAGCCGGGGCCGGCGCGGCCACCGGGGCCGAGACGACGGCCGGTGCCGCGGCCGCGGCAGCGGCAACCGGTGTGGCGACAGGGGCGGCCGCGGGCGCGGCGGAGGGCTCGGGCAGGCCTGCCTTCGTGCGCACCCAGCCGGCGACGTGGCGCAGGGTCGGGAAGTCGCGCAGGCGCATGGTCTCGTCGCGTTCCACGCCGTAGTGCTCGCGGACGGCGGCGAAGACCTCCGCCTGCTTGACCGTGTCGACGCCCAGGTCGGCCTCGAGGTCGAGATCGGGGTCGAGCAGGTCGGCCGGGTAACCGGTGAGCCCGGAGACGATCCCGGTGACCGTGTCGAGCACCGGGTCCACCGGCGCGGCCGGCGGCTCGGGAGCTGCGACAGGTGCGGGGGCCGCGACCGGCGCAGGTGCAGGCGCAGCGACCGGTGCCGGCGCGGCAACGGGAGCCGGGACCGGAGCGGCGACCGGAGCCGGCGCAGGAGCGGTCACGGGTGCCGCGGCGGCGGCCGGGACGACGCCCGTGCCGGCGAGCGCGCCGCGAGTCATCGCGGCATACGGCATCGGGACGTTCGTCGTCGCGGCGACCGGGGCGGCCGGGGCACCGGTGTCGACGATGCGCAACCTGCGGCGGTCGATCTCGAGCTGACTGCCGGAGTGACCCGACAACGAGTCGAGCCACCGCTGCCATGCGGCGGGGTCGACGACGCGGTAGGCGAAGCCGAGCTCGGTGGGGGAGCGGCGGACGCCGTCGGGCATGGGCAGGTAGCGCAGGACCGCCATGGCGACCTGCGAGCCGAAGCCGGCGGCCAGGCGCAGCGCATAGCCGACCGGGTAGCTGCCACCCCGCGAGAGGTTGAGCTGGCCGAGGTCGGGGTCGGGCTCCTTGTAGTTGGGCACCGGCGGGACCAGCCCGGTCTCCAGGGCCTTGATCGCCACGACGTCCTCGATGCCCGCACCCATCGCGTGCCCGGTGAAGCCCTTGGTATTGGTGATGACGATCTTGTCCGCGTCGGCACCGAAGGCCCGGCGAAGGGCGTTGATCTCGGCTGCGGCACTGCCGCCGCGAGCCGGGGTGTAGGTCTCGTGCGACATGAACATGAGCTGGGGCGCGATGGCGTGCCGGTCGATGCCCCAGCGTTCGGCCTCGCGCACGGCCGTCTCCATGACGCCGCAGATGTGCTCGACGTCGAGGCGGGTGCCGTGGAATGCGCTGTTCGCGAAGACCGTGGACAGCAACTGGGCGATCGGCTGGACCCCGCGTTCGCGAGCTGCCTCGGCCGACTCGAGGACGACGGCGGCCGCGCCGGAGCCGATGATCATGCCGTGCCGGCGACGGTCGAACGGCAGGGCGGCGTCCTCGACCCGCGCGTCGGTGGCCGCGGCACCGGTCGCGATGAACCCGGTCCCGATCCACGGCATGAGGTTGTCGTTGCTCACGTCGTCGGCCGAGACGACGATCACCCGGCGGCAGCGGCCGGAGCGGATCCAGTCCTCGGCGACGCCGATGGCCTGGGTCGTGCTCGCGCAGGCGGCGTTGAGCTGCGTGTTGGGGCCCCGGGCTCCGATGATCTCGGCGAACTGGGAGTGCCCCATGGACAGCACGCGGAAGAGGAAGCGCCGGTCGAACTCGAACGGGCGGGCCTCGATCTCGGCCTTGAGCTGGGCCAGGAGTGCGTCGATCTCCGCGACCGCCGCGGGGTCGGACAGCCGCGTGCGGGCACCCTCGAGGGCGACGATGTGCTCGCGCCGGGCCTTGTCCTCGACGTAGTGCTCGACGATCTGGGTGAAGTTGTCCGCGCCCGGGAAGGCCGAGGCGAAGATGATCCCGGTGTCGTCGCGCATGTTGAGCGGCAGCGCCCACCGGTCGGGCAGCTGGGTGCCGATGGTCGTCGCCTTGTAGTGCATGACGAGCGGTATGCCGGCGTCCCGGAGGGCGTCGTAGCCCGCGGCGATGGCCATCCGGGTCGTCACGTCGAGGGCGGCGTCGCGTCCGGCGTCGATGCCGTACTGCTCGACGACGTCCAGCGGCGCGTGCCGACCGGCGAGCTTGATGACCTCGTCGGGGTTCTCGATCCGCTCGAAGTGGCCGGCACCGGTGATGGCGTCCTTCACGAGGCGGGTGACTCGCATCCGGGCCATCCGGGTGCGCATGCTCATCGGCAGCTGGCCGATGAACTGTTCGCCGGAGAGGATGCGGGCGATGTTGGCGTCGTCGAAGGTCGACTCCACCCCGGGCAGGCCGAGGCCGGCGCCGGAGATGACGACCGGCTCCTGGCCGGGGCCGGCGGCAGGCAGCGCCGCAGCCGCCGGGGCCGGGGCCGGGGCGGCACCGCCGGACGGGAAGCCGTAGAGCTTCATGCCCTGCTCGAGCACGCCCGCGAAGAGCTTGCCCAGCTCGGTGATGACCGTGTCCGAGGGCGCGCCCTGCGCACCCGCAACGACCGGGGTAACCGGGGCGACGGGAGCCGCTGTGACCGCGGGAGCGGTTGCCGCGACGACGGGGGCCGCCGCGGGTGCCGCGACCGGCGCGGGCATGGTGAAGCCCAAGCCGGAGGCGTAGAGACCGCAGAGCGCCTGGTTGAAGGCGGTCTTGTCGTCGAGCTTGGGGAAGTTGGTGAAGAGGGCGAGCACGTCGTCGTGGTGGCTCACGAGGACGTCCTCGACGAAGCCGTGCAGGGCCTTCTTGGGACCGACCTCGACGAAGACCCGGGCGCCCGCGGCATACAGCGTCTGCAGGCCCTTGACGAACTGCACCGGCGAGGCGATCTGCTTGCCCGTGTAGTCGAGCATCGTCTCGGTGGTCGCGTCGGCCGGGTAGAACTCGCCGGTGACGTTGGCGACGATCGGTCGGTTGGGTCCGACGAGGTTGAGTCGACGCAGTGCGTTGACGAACGGCACCGAGGCGGGCGCGACGATCGAGGTGTGGAAGGCGTGGCTCACCGGGATGCGGATCGCGTTGATCCCCTTGCCGGCGAACACCTCCATGATCGCCTCGACGGCCTTGGTGGCCCCGCCGACGACGGCCTGGTTGTAGGAGTTGATGTTGGCCACGACGGCGTAGCCGTCGGCGGCGTCGACCACCCGCTGGATCTCCTCGAGCGGACCGAAGACGGCGGCCATGGCGCCGTTGTCCTCGACCGAGACCTTGGCCATCTCGCGTCCGCGGGCGCTCACGGCCTCCATCGCGGCGTCGAGGGAGAGCGATCCGGCGGCCACCAGCGCGCCGTATTCGCCGAGGCTGTGCCCCATCACCATGTCGGGCTCGATGCCGTATGCCGCGAGGAGCCGGGTGAGTGACAGGTCGGTCGCGAGCACGGCCGGCTGGGTGATCTCGGTCTGCATGAGCTTCTTGGTGGCGGCCTTCACCGCCTTCTCGTCGGCGGAGTCGACGTAGATGAACGAGGTGAGCGGCGCGCCCAGGAGCGGGGTCATCACCCGGTCGGCCTGGTCGAAGGTCGCCTTGACGATCGGCTCGGAGTTGAGCTCCTTGAGCATGTTGACGTATTGGCTGCCCTGGCCGGTGTAGAGGAAGGCCACCTTGGGAGCCGGGCCACGGCCGAGGAAGACACCCTGCTGACGGAGCATCTTGAAGATCGCCGGGTTGCCCGAGGCCAGGCCCTTGGCGAGCTTGTCGAGCTTGCCGGCCAGCTCCTCGGCGGTGCCGTAGTCGACGGCGACGCGGACGGCCGCCTGAGCGAGGGCCGGGTCGGGCGCGGCCGGGGCCGGGGCCTTGCCGGCCCGGGCGTCGGCGAGGGCCGCCTGCACCTGGCGGAGCACGTCGGCGTCGTCGCGACCCCCGAGGACGAGCGCACCGCGCAGCGGCACCTTGCGCTCGGCGGGGGCGGACACAGGGGCGGCCACCGGTGCGGACACGGTGACGCCCGCGGCCGGGGCGGCCGCGGCATACGTCCCGGCGGCGGCCGGGACCTCGGCGGAGGCGAAGACCGTGGGGCGCGGCTTGTGCCGGCCGGGGACGTGCTCCTCGAGGACGACGTGGAAGTTGGTCCCGCCGAAGCCGAAGGCGGACACGCCACCGCGGCGGATCCCCTCGGGCCCGGTGTCGCTCCACGGACGCAGGGTGGTGTTGACCTTGGCCGGCGTCCGGTCCCAGTCGACGTTCTCGTTGGGGGTGACGAAGTTGAGCGAGGGGGCCAGGACCTTCTCGTGGAGGGAGCGGACCATCTTGAACATGCCCGCGGTGCCCGCGGAGGCCTTGAGGTGGCCGATGTTCGACTTCACCGAGCCCAGGGCGATGCTGCCGGGCTTGGCCCCGGCGGCACCGAAGATCTTGTCGATGCTCTCCAGCTCGGTGGCGTCGCCGACGCGGGTCGACGTGCCGTGGGCCTCGATGGCGGTGACGGTCGCCGGGTCGAGCCCGGCGCGCTCCCAGGCGCGCGCGACGGCGAGCTGCTGGCCGACCGGGTTGGGCGCGGTGATCCCCTTGCCCTTGCCGTCGGAGGAGCCACCGACGCTGAGGATGGTGGCGTAGATCTTGTCGCCGTCGCGCTCGGCGTCCTCGAGCCGCTTGAGCACGAAGACCGCGGCGCCCTCGCCCATGACGAAGCCGTCGGCGCCGGCGTCGAACGGACGGGTGCCGGTCGCCGAGAGCGCGCCGATCTTGCAGAACTTCACGAAGGCGTCGACGCCCATGTTGCGGTCGATGCCGCCGGTGATCACCGCGTCGTACTGGTGGTCGTTGAGACCGAGGATGGCGGAGTTCACCGCCGCGAGGCCGGAGGCGCAGGCGGCGTCGGTGGTGTAGTTGGGTCCGCGCAGGTTGAGCACGTTGGCGATCCGGCCGGCGATGACGTTGGACAGCTCACCGGGCATCGTGTCCTCGGTGATCTCGAACATGTTGTCCAGGTAACCGGAACGGGTCTCCTCGACGATCCGCTGCTGCATGTCCGCCGGCAGCGTGCGCAGGGTCGCCGACTCCTGCAGCCGCTTGAGCGCCTCGGGCAGCTGGATGCGCATCGAGGACTGGTAGTGCTTCTCGCCGCCGATGGCGTTGCCGAGGATGACGGCGACCTTGTCGCTGTCGACCGTCCACGAGGGCCAGCCGGCGTCGAGTAGCGCCCGCCGCGCGGCCGAGAGCGCCCACCGCTGCCCTTGGTCCATCTGCGCCGCGACCGTCGGGGGGATCGGCAGCTTCCACCGGATGGGATCCCACTCGAACTCACGGACCCAGCCGCCGATCGTCGAGTAGGTCTTGTCCCGGGCCGAGTGGTCGGGGGAGTAGTAGAGCTTGGGATCCCACCGCTCCGGCGGCACCTCGGTCACGCAGTAGCGGCCTCCGGTGATGTTGGCCCAGAAGGCGTCGCCGTCGGGTGCCATCGGCATGATGGCGGCGATTCCGACAACGGCGACGGGGTGGACGTCGGTCATGGTGGGGTCCTTCCGGAACGGCTGGTCGACCGGTGGTGGCGTGTCGTGGGCGGGCTGGGTCGTGCGGTGCGGGGACGGCATACCGACGAGGTATGCCGTGCGGGCCGGCTCCCGGGTCGGGGCCGGCCCGCGCGGATCACTGGGCCCAGGCCCCGCGGGCGTAGAGAGAGTCGGCGATCGCGTCCATGTCGGTGACGAGCCCGGCCTGTGCGGCCTGGATCGCGGCGGTGGGGATGTTGGCGACGGCGGCCACGGCCGGGGAGCCGGGCTCGGCGGCACCGGCGACCCAGCGCGAGCCGTCGAGGGCGACCCGGGCGGCGGCGTCCCGGGCCGCGACGCGCGAGATGAGTGCGAGCGTCGTGGCGTCGAAGCGCTTGAGGGTCTTCTCGAAGGCGGTGTCGGTCGCGGCCTGCGCGGCCCGCTGGGCCATGATCTCGGCGCCCTCGCAGTAGGCGATGAGTTCGCCCAGGCGGAAGAGGATGTGCTGGTTGCGGGTGAGCCGGCCGGTGCGGCAGGCCTCGAGCACGACCGCGAGCGCGTCGCAGGCGAGCGCGGCGACGTCGGCACCGATGCCCGGGTGGGCGGCGGCGAGCGTGCGCAGGGCGGTGGCCTTGTCGGTGTAGTAGCGGCCCTGGGTCTTCAGGTGCTGCTGCCACCGGTCGCGGGCGATGGTCATCTCCATGATCTCCGAGGTGCCCTCGTAGATCGTCGTGATCCGCACGTCGCGCTTGACCTTCTCGACCACGTAGGGCCGGGTGTAGCCGTAGCCGCCGTGGGCCTGGATGGCGTCGTCGGCAGCCTTGTTGCCGGCCACGGTCGCGAGGTACTTGGCGATCGCGCCCTCGGTGTTCATCGCGCCGTCGGCGCCCAGACCGCGGTCGATCTTGTCGGCGGTGTCCTCGATGAAGGCCCGGCCGACCTCGAGGGCCACGGCGTTGGGGACGATGAGCTTGTGGGTGTAGCCCTGCTTGTCGCAGAGCAGCCCGCCGCCCTGGACCCGGTTCTTCGAGTACTCGATGGCCCGGTCGAGGCCCTCCCAGCCGGCGCCCAGGCCGAAGGCGGCGACCATGAGCCGGGTGTAGCCGAACACCTGCTGGGCCTGGACCAGGCCCTTGCCCTCGACCCCGCCGATGAGGTTGTAGACCGGCACGTGGACGTCATCGAGGAAGAGCGCGGCGGTGTTGGAGAGGCGCAGGCCGTGCTTGTCCTCCGGCGGAGCCGAGGTGAAGCCCGGGGTGTCCTTGGCCACGACGAACCAGGTCGGCCCGGCGTCGGTCTTGGCGAGGATCGTCGTGTAGTCGGCGATCGAGCCGTTGGAGATCCACTGCTTCTTGCCGTTGATGACGTATTCGACGATCTCGCCGTCGTCATTGCGGACCGCGGTCGCGGTCGTCTCCAGCGCGCCGAGGTCGGAACCGGCCTCGGGCTCGGTGGCGCCGTAGGCGAAGACGACACCCTCACGGGCGATCGCGCCGAGCCAGTCGTTCTTCTGCTCCTCGGTCGCGCCGACGACGATCGGGTCGGAGCCGAGGAAGGTCGCGAACACCGCGGTGCCCAGGCCGAGGTCCTTGCGGGCCATGAGCTCGCAGATCCGGTAGGAGTCGAAGGCCCCGCCGTCCATGCCGTCGTAGGCCCCGGGGATGAAGGCCGCGGTGACACCGAGCTGCTCGGGGTCGGACATCATCCGGACGATGTCCTCGGGGCAGCGGTCCTCGTGGTCGAGGTCGAGCTGCAGTTCGGGGGAGAGCGCCGACCCGACGAAGTCGTCGAGGGTTTCGAGCATGAGGTTGAGCGTTTCCAGATCCAGGCCTGCGCCGAGGGCGTGTGAGGGGGTCTGGGCGGTGTCGGTCATGTCGATCCTTCGGGGCGTGGACGGGCGGGTGGACGGTCGTGGGTGGACGGCATACGGGGGTATGCCGTGTGGTCGCCTCAGGCGGTGGCCTCCGCGGCGGCGTCGACGAGGTCGGGACGGACCGATCGCAGGAGCACCTCGGCGACGTCGGTCACCTGAACACCTGCGGCGCTGCCCTCCTGCTGACGCTGTGCGACGCCGTCGGAGAGCATGGTGATGCAGAACGGGCAGGCGGCCGCGACGATGTCGGGCGTCGTCGCGAGTGCCTCGTCGGCTCGGTTCTGGTTGATCCGCGTGCCGAGGTTCTCGTCCATCCACATCCGTGCGCCGCCGGCGCCGCAGCAGAACGAGCGCTCGCGGTTGCGGGGCATCTCCTGGACGCGCGCGCCGGGCACGGCACCGAGCACCTCGCGGGGGGCGGCGAAGATCCGGTTGTGCCGGCCGAGGTAGCAGGGGTCGTGGTAGGTGACGGCCGCGTCGACCCGCTGGATCGGGGTGAGCTTCTTCTCGGCGACGAGCCGGGCGAGCAGCGTCGTGTGGTGCACGACCTCGTAGTGCCCACCCACCTGCGGGTATTCGTTGGCCAACGTGTTGTAGCAGTGGGCGCAGGTGACGACGATCCGCTTGGCACCGGCCTCGTTGAGGACCTCGACGTTCTGCATCGCGAGCATCTGGAAGAGGAATTCGTGGCCCATCCGCCGGGCCGGGTCACCCGTGCACGACTCGGCCTCGCCGAGGACCATGAACTCGACGCCGGCCTCGTGCAGGAGCGTCGCGACGGCCCGTGCGGTCTTCTTGGCGGTGTCGTCGAGGGCGCCCGCGCAGCCCACCCAGTAGAGGTAGTCGACGTCGTCGGGGATCTTCTCGCCCTCGTAGACCCGGATCTCGAAGTCGAGTTCCTCGGCCCATTCCAGCCGCTTGGTGCGGCCCAGGCCCCACGGGTCGCCGGCGTGCTCGACGTTGTTGAGCATGATGCCGGCCTCTTCGGGGAAGGCCCCCTCCATGAGCACCTGGTAGCGGCGCATGTCGACGATGTGGTCGACGTGTTCGATGTCGACCGGGCACTGCTCGACGCAGGCGCCGCAGGTCGTGCACGACCACAGCATGTCGAAGGGGATGGCGCCGGTGCCGTGGATGCCGTGCTCGCCGACGGAGGCGTTCTCGTCGCCCTCGGGGCCGACCAGGGGGCGCTCGGCCTCGGCGACGGCGGTGGCCGCGAGGCCCGCGGTGACCACCTCGCCGTCCTCGCCCTTCGCGGCCATGATGTAGGGCGCCTTGGCGAGCGCGTGGTCGCGCAGGCCCATGATGAGGACCTTGGGGGACAGCGGCTTGTCGGTGTTCCAGGCCGGGCACTGGCTCTGGCAGCGGCCGCACTCGGTGCAGGTCGCGAAGTCGAGCAGGCCCTTCCAGGTGAAGTCCTCGACCTTGCCGACACCCATGACGTCGTCGTCGCCCGGGTCCTCGAAGTCGATCTTCTTCCCGGCCCAATAGACCGGCTCGAGCGCGCCCAGGGCCCGCGGGCGGCGGGCGTAGGCGACGTTGGGGATCGAGGCGAAGATGTGCATGTGCTTGCTGTAGGTGACGAACACCGTGAAGCCGAGCAGCACCGCGAGGGACAGCAGGAGGAAGACGGTCTCCCACACCTCGAGGTTGGTCTTGGGCAGGATCGAGGCGAACCACTGCGAGGCGAAGGCGCCGTGGAGGAAGCCCATCTTGTCGGCGTTGGCCGGGTCGTGGAGCTCCTGCGCGTTGATGGAGGCGCCCCGGTAGGCCAGGAGGGTCCACACGACGTTGAAGATCATGAACAGGACGAACCAGGCCGGGCCGATGTGCGAGCCGAAGAAGCGGCTCTTGCGGCCGAGATTCTTCGGCGCCTGTTGGATGCGCAGGATCGTGAAGACGACCAAGGCGGCCACACACAGCAGGGCGAAGAGGTCCTCGAAGAAGCCGAACCACGCATAGTTGCCCAGCACCGGGATCTGGAAGTCCGCCTTCACCAGACCGAAGAAGGCCTCGACGATGGTGAAGAGCAGGACCATGAAGCCCCAGAAGACGAAGAAGTGGGCGATGCCCGGCACCGTCCACCGCAGCAGCTTGCGCTGACCGGCAACCTCGGAGACCTCGGCCTTGACCGCCTCTGAGGTGTCGAGTTGGCGGTCCGCGAGCGGCTGGAAGCGCTTGCCGAGTTGGACGAGGAAGAACAGTCTGCGCCCGGCGATCCCCAGGCACACGACGGTCATGAGCAGGCCCAGGATCAACCGGACAGCCATCAGGGGGACTCCTTCGCCGCGGCGGTAGAGGGCGGTAGAGGGGAGAGGACGGCGGGCGGTGCCGGGGGTATGCCGCCGGCACACCCCCGGCCGCGCGTCAGCCCTTGCGCTTGCCGACCTCGTCGACGAGCGCCGGCAGCACCTTGTGCAGGTCCCCGACGACGCCGAAGTCGGCGATCTGGAAGAGCGGTGCCTTGGCGTCCTTGTTGACCACGACGATCGTCTTGGAGGACTGCATGCCCGCCCGGTGCTGGATGGCCCCGGAGATCCCGGCCGCGAGGTAGAGCGAGGGCGCGACGGTCTTGCCGGTCTGGCCCACCTGCAACTCGTGCGGCGCCCAGTGCTGGTCGGTGACGGTCCGGGAGGCTCCGACGGCCGCGCCGAGCGCGTCCGCGGTCGTCTCGATGACGGCGAAGCCCTCCTGCGAGCCGACGCCGCGGCCACCCGCGACGACGAGCGCGGCATCGGTGAGCTCGGGCCGGCCGGTGGAGACCTTGGCCTCGCGGGAGGTGACCTTGGCGCCCTTGGCGCCCTCGCTCACCGCCACGGAGACGGACTCGACGGCAGCCGACGCCGGAGCGGGCTCGGCCGAGGTGGCGTTGGGCCGCATGGTGACGACCGCGGGGCCGCGCACCACCTGGCTGCGAGCCAGCCACCGGCCGGCGAAGACCGACTGCGTGCCCACGACGGCACCGCCGTCGAGGGCGACCGAGACGGCGTCGGTGATGATGCCCGAGTCCAGACGCACGGCCACCCGGGCCGCGACATCCTTGCCCTCGGGGCTGCTCGTCGCGAGGATCGCGACCGGGCTGGACGCCTGGGCGATCTGCACGACCGCTTCGGCCTTGGGCAGCGACAGGTATTCGCCGGCTCCGGGGGCGTCCACGGTATAGACCTTCGTCGCACCGTATTCACCGAGCTGGGCGACGACGGCGTCGTCGGCTGCGCCGAAGACGACGGCGGCCGGCTCGCCCAGGGCACGTGCTGCCGTGAGCAGTTCGAGGCTGGGCTTGCGGACGCCGGCCGCGGTGGTCTCGGCGAGAACGAGGACTTCCGACACGATGGTTCTCCTAGGTTCGGTCTGCCGTGGGGATCAGATGAAGCCGCGTCCGGCGAGGAAGTCGGCGAGCTGAGCTGCGCCGGTGCCGTCGTCGTTGACGATGGTCCCTGCGGCGCGGGCCGGCGTGGGGGAGACGTCAATGGTCTTCGTCGCGGCGGCGGCCAGTCCCACCTGCGCGGCCGAGACGCCGAGGTCGGCGAGCGAGAGCGTCTCGATGGGCTTCTTCTTCGCGCCCATGATCGCCTTGAAGGCCGGGTAGCGGGCCTCACCGGTCTGGTCGGTCACCGAGACGACCGCGGGGAGGGCGGCGCTCACCCGCTCGCTCGCGGCGTCGGAGTCGCGACGGATCGAGACGGTGCCGCCGTCCACGGCGAGCTCGCCGGCGAAGGTCGCCTGGTTGAGGCCGAGGCGGTCGGCGACCATCGAGGGCACGACGGAAAGTTCCGCGTCGGTCGAGGCCATGCCCGCGAGGACGAGGTCGACCCCGCCGATCTTCTCGATCGCCTTGGCGATCACGAGTGAGGTGGACAGGGCGTCCGAACCGTGAATGGCGTCGTCCAACACGTGGACACCCTTGTCGCCGCCGATCGCGAGGGCCTTGCGCAGACCCTCGGTCGCCTTGGCCGGACCGACCGTGAGGAACACGACCTCGGAGGCAACACCCTTCTCCTGCAACTGTGCTGCCTGCTCGACGGCATACTCGTCGAGCTCGGAGAGGCGACCTTCGACGGCCGCGCGGTCGACCGTGAGGTCGGCGGCGAACTTCCAGGTCGCGGTGGGTTCGGGGACGTATTTCACGAGGACGACGGTCTTCATGCGTGACTAACCTGCCTTATGTGGGTGCGGTAGGCGACGTTCAGGGTCGAGCCTGCCAGAGTTGACGAATACGGCAAGTGGGCAATAGGTCCCCTACCGGTCAGTAGCCTCCCGCGGCCGGTTCCCTTGTGCGGCGCGCCGACTCGCGATGGGGTCACTCGCGGCCAGTCTGGGTGGGAGTCGTCGGCCCCTCGTCGGCGTGCCGGTAGTGCTCACGGAGGAATTCGTCGTCGACCTCGTGGCGGACCGCGCTCACCGGTGCGGCATCCACGGGTGGGACGTGTCCCGGACCGGCCGCGCCGATCGCGATCGTCGCGCGTCCCTTCTCCCGTGAACGTCGTTCGAGGTATGCCGCAAGGCTCGTGACGCCGTAGTTGACGAGGATGTAGATGACGGCGATGACCATGTAGGCGGGCACCGGATTGCCGTAGGCGGAGCCGATCTGATCGCTCGCACGCAGCATCTCGAAGTAGGTGGCCGCGACGAAACCGATGGCCGTGTCCTTGAGGACGACGACCATCTGGCCCACGAGGGCCGGCAGCATCGCCGTGATCGCCTGGGGCAACTCGACCAGCCGCAGGGTCTGGTTGTGGGAGAGGCCGATCGCCAGCCCGGCCTCGCGCTGTCCCTTGGGCAGGCTGCCGACCCCGGAGCGGATGAGCTCGGCGACGACCGCGCCGTTGTAGAGGGTGAGGCCGGTGACGACGGCGACGAGGGGCGCCTGCGCGCCGAGCTTGAGGGTGAAGACTCCCAAGGTGTAGGTCGTGAGCATCATGACGAGCACGGGCACCGCCCGGAAGAGCTCGACGACCCCCGTGCTCACCCACCGGACGGCCGCGACCTGGGAGAGACGACCCAGGCCGAAGACGACACCGAAGATGCCGGCGAGGACCATGGAGATCGCCGCCGCCTTGAGGGTGTTGCCGAGCCCGGGGAGGATGTAGTTCACCCAGACCTCCGCCTTGGTGAAGGGCTGCCACTTCGCGGCGGCGAAGTTGCCCTTCTCGGCGAACCGGGAACCCATCCAGGCCAACAGCGCGATCGCGAGGACGACGCTCACGGCGGCGATCACCCGGTAGCGGGCCCGGGCCTTGGGCCCGGGGTGGTCGAACAGGACCGAGCTCATCGCTTCACCGCCAGCTTCTCGGACAGCCGGGTGGTGAGCAGCCCGACCGGCAGGGTGAGGACGACGAAGCCGATGGCAACGACGGCAACCATGGGCAGGAGCAGGTCGATGCGGTCGTCGATGACCTGCTTCATCACCCGGGAGATCTCCGCGACGCCGATCGCCGTGGCGATGGTCGTGTTCTTGGTGAGCGCGATGAGGGTGTTGCCGAGCGGGGTGATCGAGCCGCGGAAGGCTTGGGGCAGGAGCACCTCGGTGAGGCTCTGCCCGAAGGTGAGCCCGATCGAGCGAGCAGCCTCGGCCTGTCCGGTCGGGATGGTGTTGACCCCGGAACGCAGCGCCTCGCAGACGAATGCCGCGTGATACCACGACAATCCGATGATGGCCCAGATGATGTTGTTGCGGGCGATGTCCTCGCTGAAGGACATCCCCAGGTTGACGACGAAGCCGATGTTGCAGAAGACGATGATGAGGGTGAGCGGGGTATTGCGCACGACGTTGACGTAGAGCGCGCCCAGCTTGTTGAGGAACGGCACCGGCGACACCCGCATGACCGCGACGACCGTGCCGAGGACGAGCGCCCCGATCGCGGCGGACACGGTGAGCAGGATGGTGAGGCCGAACGCGCCGAGGATGTTGTAGTGCGAGAACAGCTCGCCCATCCGGTCGCTCCTCTCGTGCGGGGTGGCCGTGCGGTATGCCGCCCGCTGCGGTGAGCGGGCGGCATACCTGCGTGGGGTCAGCTGCAAGCAGCAGGCGTCGGCGGGTTGCCGGCACCCGGCTTGTAGCCCGCCGGGCCGAAGTACTTGTCGACGGCCTTCTGCCATTCACCGCTGGAGATGTATTTCTTGAGCACGTCGGTCACCTGGGTGCAGAAGGCGGTGTCGCCCTTCTTGAGCCCGACGCCGTAGTTCTCCGTCGAGAAGGTTTTGCCGACGACCTTGAGCTGACCCTTGTTGGCGTCCTGCGCGGCATACCCCGCGAGGATCGTGTCGTCCGTGGTGAGGGCGTCGACGTTCTTGGCCTTGAGTGCATCGACACACAGCGAATAGGTGCCGTATTCCTGCAGGTTGACCCCGGGGACCTTCTTCTGCAGGTTGCTCGCCGACGTCGAGCCGGTCACCGAGCACAGCTTCTTGCCCGCCAACGAGTCCGGACCGGTGATCGAGGTGTCGTCGGCGCGCACGAGCAGGTCCTGGCCGGCGATGAAGTAAGGCCCGGCGAAGGAGACCTTCTCCTTGCGGGCATCGGTGATCGAGTAGGTGCCGACGATGAACTTCACCTGGTCGGACTGGATGAGGGTCTCGCGCTGCGCGGAGATCGCCTCGGTGAACTCCGGGGTGCCGAGGTTGAGTTCCTTGGCGATGTAGCGGGCCAGGTCGACGTCGAATCCGGTGTAGTCCGAACCCGATTTCAGGCCCAGGCCCGGTTGGTCGTACTTCACGCCGATCTTGACGGTGGAGCCGCCACCGCCGCTTGTGCCGCTGCTCCCGCCGCAGGCGGCCACGCCCAGTGCGGTGGCCGCGGCCACGGCCGCGACGATGATGCGTGAGAACCTCATGTCGTTCCTCCTGTGTGGTGCTTCGGTCGGGTGGTTTCCTTCGTGGGGTCCGCCTGTCCGCGGCCGGTTCCGTGGGTGAGGATCTTTCAGTGGGTGAGGATCTTGGAGAGGAAGTCCTTCGCGCGGGCCGAGCGCGGGTTGGTGAAGAACTCGTCCGGGGTCGCCACCTCGACGATCTCCCCGTCGGCCATGAAGACGACCCGGTTGGCGGCCCGCCGGGCGAAACCCATCTCGTGGGTGACGACGATCATCGTCATCCCCGAGCGGGCGAGTTCGGTCATCACGTCGAGCACCTCGTTGACCATCTCGGGGTCCAGGGCCGAGGTGGGCTCGTCGAAGAGCATGACCTTGGGCTCCATCGCGAGGCTGCGCGCGATGGCCACTCGTTGCTGCTGACCGCCGGACAACTGGGCCGGGAATTTGCCGGCCTGCGCCTGGACCCCGACGCGTTCGAGGAGCTCCTTGGCCTTGGCCTCGGCCTGTGCCCGAGGCTTCTTGCGGACCTTGATCGGCCCGAGGGTGATGTTGTCGAGGATCGTCTTGTGCGCGAAGAGGTTGAACGACTGGAAGACCATGCCCACGTCGGAGCGCAGGTCGGCCAGCGCCTTGCCCTCCTCGGGCAGGGGCCTGCCGTCGACGGTGATCGAGCCGGATTCGAAGGTCTCCAGCCTGTTGATCGTGCGGCACAGAGTGGACTTCCCCGAGCCGGAGGGGCCGAGCACGACCACGACCTCGCCCTTGCCGACGGTGAGGTCGATGTCGCGGAGCACGTGCAGGTCGCCGAAGTGCTTGTTGACCCCCGTGATGACGACCATGGGTGGGCGCGTGGTCTGCGCGGCGAGCGGGGCCTCGTCGCCCTCGGCGAGTCGGCCGGCCTCCGAGGCACTCGGTACGTCGGTCATGGCCCTCCAACCTAACGTGCGGCCCGCGATCGACGGCAAACCCGAGACCGGAAAGTAATCGACAACGGATACGAGAAAATCGAACGACCTGAGGCGGAGGCTCGGCGGTGACGCTGCGCCACAACCAGGAAGTCCCCCGGGTGGGCAGACCCTAGCCCTCGTCGGGCGGGTCGGACAGCGCGACCGGGCGTCCGATGGGCCAGACTTACGCCGACGGCAGGGGTGGGGCGGTGAAGGGAGTGCCGTGTCCGATCCACAGGCACCGGGAGCAGCTTGGAGCGCGCCCTCCCCGGCACGCATTGCCGCGCGCGACGCAGCGGTGGACGTGCTGTGCGCTGCCGAGCTCGCCCACGTCGTCGACCTCGTCCTGTGGACCGAGCCCGTCGACGGTGTGGCGACGGCGCACGCCGCCAGCCATCTCGGCCGGGTCCGGCTGCGGGCCGACGGACGACACGAGGTGCTCTCCGGCGTCGACCCGATGCCCTCGGAGGACCCGATGGCCTTCCTGCCCTATGCCTCCGAGCTGGCCGACCCGTCGCCGGCCTCGTCGCTGCGCAACGCCTATCCCTATGCCGCGGCGCGGGTGACCTCGTTCTTCGGATGCCCCGAGCGCAGCCCCGACCTGGCGATCGTCCACTCCCCGCGCCACTACTTCCCCGACGAGGGCGGGCACCTGGGCGAGCACGGCTCGCTCGACGTGATCCAGTCCCGGGCGCCGCTGCTGCTCGCCGGAGCCGGGATCCGGCGACTCGGCCTGCTCGACGCACACGCCCGGCTCGTCGACGTGGGTCCGACCCTCGCCCTGCTCGCCGGGGTCCCAGCGGGAGACCTCGTCGACGCCACAGGTGACCCGCTCGACGGGCGGGCGCTCACGGCATACCTCACGGGGGAGTCCCCCCGCGCGGTCGTGGGCATCCTCTGGGACGGGGCGCACTGTTCGGATCTGCTCCACCTCGCGCAGACCGGCGAACTGCCCGCGGTCGCCCGCCTGCTCGAGCGCGGTCTGGCCCTGCGAGGTGGGGCCGTTGCCCAGTTCCCGTCGGTCACCCTCACCAACCACACCTCGATCCTCACCGGCGTCGGGCCCGGTCGGCACGGGGTCATGGGCAACGTCTACGTCGACCGGACGACGGGGGAGCGGGTCGTCCCCAACGACGAGACGACCTGGCACCGCTCGGCGGAGTGGTTGCGGCCCTCGGTCCGCACCGTCTTCGAGCTCGTCGAGGCGGTGGGCGGGCGCACGGCGTGCATCGATGAGGCGATCGACCGGGGGGCGAGTTATTCGACGATGGGTCTCGTGCGGGCCGCCGGATCCGAGCGCGGCGCCGGCGGCCTGGGCGATCGGATGCCCGACCCGAAGGCATCGCCGTTCGTCCGCGACCGGGCCCTGCTCGAGGACCCCTACTTCCGATGGGGCGTCTCGGCCGACGACATGGGGCTCGCGCAGATCCGCGAGCTGTATGCCGGTGGGCTGGCTCACGCGCCGCGACTCACCTGGTGGGCCAACGTCGTCACCGACGCGGGCCACCACGCGGGCGGTCCACGATCCGGCCCCGCCCGAGAGGCGTTGCGGCAGAGCGATGCCCGGCTCGGGGTCTTCCTCGACCTGCTCGACCAGCGAGGGGATCTCGACGAGGTGGCCTTCGTCCTCACCGCCGACCACGGCTTCGAGGGTGCCGATCCCTCGTGCCTGGGCTCGTGGCGTGCGGCGCTCGACTCGCTCGGGGTGCCCTACCGCGACGAAGGACCGGGCTTCGTCTACTTCAGCTGACCGATCGTGCGGCCAGCTCGTCGCGGCCAGCAGCGAAGGCACGATGGTTGATCTCCACGTGGGCTGCCTTGACCCGACGGTCGAGGACGGCCGCCCACTCGGTCTCCGGGAGGCCGAGCAGGGTGGAGAGCGCTCCGAGGAGGACGACGTTGGCCACGTGCTTGTTGCCCAGCTCGTCGGCGACCCGCGCCCCGTGGACCCACACGAGACGGGCTCCGGCGAAGAGCGACTCGATCTCGGCGTCGTCCGGGTAGTGCGCCCCACCGGTGATCACGGTGATCGGCTCGATCGCGTAGTCGTTGACGAGCACCGTGCCGCCCGGGCGCAGGAGCGCGGCATACCGGGCGGCCTCCATCTTCTCGAAGGCGACGAGCACGTCCGCCCCACCGGCCGGGATGATCGGCGAGTGGACGAGCGGCGCCCATCGCACGTGCGAGACGACGCTGCCGCCCCGCTGCGACATCCCGTGGACCTCGGCCTTCTTCACGTCATAGCCCGCACGCATGCCGAGCTCGGCCAGGACGTTGCTCGCGAGAATCGTCCCCTGGCCGCCGACCCCGACCAGGGCGAGGTTGATCTGCGCGGGCAGGTGAGTGGGTTGCTCAGACATGGCTGGGCACCTGGGACTTGAACAGGATCGCGTCTCTCGGGCAGACCTGGGCGCAGATCTCGCACCCCGTGCACAGGACCGGATCGATGAGGGCGAGCGGCCGGTGGGTCCGCGCGTCGAGTTCCTCGGACTTGAGGATGGCGGGGCAGCCGATCCGGAAGCAGATCGTGCAGCCGTTGCAGTGGTCGGTGACCGACAGGGGCAGATAGGCCACCTTCGCCGCCGGCAGCAGCGCGCACTCCTGCTGGGTGATGAGGACGGCGGGGCCGTCCTGGGCCAGCCAGGCCTTGAGCTGCTTCTCCAGTGCCTTGACGTCGTAGGACGGGATGGTCGCGACCCGCTCCGGCGGGAAGCCCAGCGCCCGGACGATCTGCTCGATGTCGACCTCGACGGTCTCCTGTCGCTGGAGCGTGTGACCGGTGCCGGGATTGTCCTGGTGGCCGGTCATCCCGGTGATCCGGTTGTCCATGATCACCGTGACGACGTTGCTGCGGTTGTAGAGGACGTTGAGCAGGGCGGGGATTCCGCTGTGGAAGAAGGTCGAGTCCCCGATGACCGCGACATGCCGACCGGGGTCTCCCGCGCGGGCACCGCCGTGGGCGACTCCGATGCTCGCACCCATACAACCGGCGGTGTGCAGGGCCTCGAGCGGCTTGGCCATGCCGAGCGTGTAGCACCCGATGTCGCCGTTGACCGTGACCCCCAGCTTGTGCAGGACGTAGAACGAGGATCGGTGCGGGCAGCCGGGGCACAGCGACGGCGGCCGCGGTGCGATGTCGACGGCGACGAGGGGGAGGAGGGTGGGGAGGGTATGCCGCTCGGCCGGCTGCGCCGGGACCGCCTCGGCGGGTCCGGCAGCCGGCTGTTCGCCTTGCTCCGGTGAGGGGAGTAGACCGGCCGCGACGGCCGCCCTGCGCACCGAAACGGGGTCGAGTTCGCCGATGAGCGGGAAGACCGACTTGGTCTGCGGATAGATCGGCGGCACAGCAGGCTCGTGGAGCCGGATACCCATGAGCCGCAGCTGGTCCTCGACGAACGGGTCGAGCTCCTCGAGGACGACGAGCCTCTCCACGCTCGCGGCGAAGTCGGCGACCAGCCGTCGCGGCAGCGGATAGACCATGCCGAGCTTGAGGATGCTCGCCTCGGGGAAGACCTCGCGGGCATAGTGGTAGGCGACCCCGCTCGCGACGATCCCGAGCGAGGAGTCGCGCCGCTCGGCGACGTTGAAGGGGAAGGTCTCCGCGAACTCGGCGAGTTCGCCGATCCGGCGTTCCAGCGCCGGCCGTCGGGCGCGCGCATTCGCCGGGGCCATGTCGTATTTCGCCGTATTGCGCACGTAGGCCGGTGGCACCGGCATGCTCCGGCGCAGCTCGCCGACCTCGACGGGTGAACTCGTGTGGCACACCCGGGTGGTCGGCCGCAGGAGCACGGGGGTGTCGAAGCGTTCGCTGAGGTCGAAGGCTGCGACCATGAGGTCGTGGCAGTCCTGGGCGTCGGCGGGATCCAGGCAGGGGACCCGCGCCCAGCGGGCGAAGAACCGGTTGTCCTGCTCGTTCTGCGAGGAGTGCAACGACGGGTCGTCGGCACTCACGACGACGAGCCCGGCCTCCACCCCGGTCATCGCCACCGACCAGAAAGAGTCGGCGGCGACGTTGAGCCCGACGTGCTTCATCGTCGCGAACGCCCGACGCCCCGCGTATGCCGCGCCGATCGCCACGTCGAGGGCCACCTTCTCGTTGGGTGACCACTCGGCATACACGTCGGGGTAGGGGGCGAACTCCTCGAGGATCTCGGTGCTCGGCGTGCCCGGGTAGCCCGCGCCGACGACGGCGCCCGCCTCCCACGCCGCGCGGGCGATGGCCTCGTTCCCGGACAGCAGACGACGCATGGTGGTCCTCCTCGACCTGGCCCGAGGATCGCCCGGGCACCGCTCCCACGGTCACCTGGGGGCGACGCGGCGGCCAGTGGCTTTGGTCCCCCGGTCGGTCCGCCCGCCCGACCGGGTTCCGCCGAGCGGCAAGTCGGGGGTCCCGGTCGGGCGAGGTCCAGGGCCAGATGGGACGATCACCCCACGTTTCCGCGCCCCGGCCGGGGTCGACTCGAGGAGGAGCCGCATGACCACGCCGACACAGCCGCGGATGTTCCCGGCGCAGCAGCCGCCCCCCGGACCCTGGGACGCCTTCTACCCGGCCGACTGTCCGCGCGACGTGCCGGTGCCGGACGAGTCGTTGTGGCGGGCGCTCGAACGCAATGCAGTGGAGCGTCCCGACGAGACGGGGTTGGCCTTCCTGGGCCGCACGTGGACCTGGCGGCAGCTCAAGGAGGACGCCGAGGCGCTGGCCGCAGGGCTGCAGGGCCTCGGGCTGGGTCGGGGCGACCGGGTCGTGCTGTTCATGCAGAACTGCCCCCAGTTCGTCATCGCCTTCTACGCCACCATCAGAGCCGATGCCGTCGTCGTGCCGGCCAACCCGATGTACCGGGCGGTCGAGGTGGCCCACTACGTCGCCGACAGCGGGGCGAAGATCGGGATCGCCTCCTCCGACATCGCCGCGGAACTCGTCGGCGGCTCGGCGCTCGCGGCCGAGCAAGGCGCCGGGCTGGAGCACCTGGTCGTCTTCGACCTCGCCGACGGAATGCCCGCGGATCCCGCCGAGATCGCACCGCCGACCGACGCCTGGCCCCAGGCGTGGCGCGACTGGCTGCTGGCCAGGCCCTCCCGGCTCGACTCCGCGACCGTCGCGGTCCATGCCTGGGACGAGGTCTGCCGCCCCGGCGCTGCGCCCGCCGGAGACGTGGTGAGCCTCGGCGACGACCTCGCCCTCATCGGCTACACGAGCGGCACGACAGGCGTGGCCAAGGGCTGCATGCAGCCCCACCGCACCCTTGGCCACCAGCAGATCTGCGCCGGCTACTGGACCGACATGCACGAGCTGGACCGCTGCCTCGTGGTCGTCCCGATGTTCCACATCACCGGCCTCACCATGGGGATGCTCGGCTCCGTCGCCAACGCGGCTGCCATCGTCGTGCTCCCCCGGTGGGACCGGGGGATCGCCTCTTCGGTGATCGCCGCTCAGGGGGTCACCCACTGGCCGAACATCCCCACGATGGTCATCGACCTGCTCTCCTCGCCCGACCTGGACTCCTACGACCTGTCCAGCCTCGTCTACGTCGGCGGGGGAGGAGTCGCGATGCCGCAGGCGATCGCGACGAAGCTGCAGGAGAGCTTCGGCCTGGAATACCTCGAGGGCTATGGGCTCACCGAGTCCTGTGCCGCCGCCATCCAGAACCCGCGCGGCGGGCCGCGACGCGGCCACCTCGGGGTGCCGTTCATGGGAGTCGACGTGCGGATCCTCGACACGGGGACCCTCGCCGAGGCGCCGACCGGCGAGGTCGGCGAGATCGCCCTGCACGGGCCGCAGGTGACGACCGGCTACTGGAACCTCCCGCAGGCGAGCGCGGCCGCCTTCGTCGAGATCGACGGCAAGAGCTTCTTCCGCACCGGTGATCTGGGGGCGAAGACCGCCGACGGCTACATCACGCTGGCCGACCGGCTCAAGCGGATGATCAACGCGAGCGGCTTCAAGGTCTGGCCCGCCGAAGTGGAGAACATCCTCTACGGCCACCCGGCCATCCAGGAGGTCTGCGTCATCCACGCCCACGACCCCTACCGCGGGGAGACGGTCAAGGCCGTCGTCGTGCCCAAGCCGGAGTTCCGCCGCAGTGTCACCGAGCAGGAGATCATCGACTGGGCGAAGGACCAGATGTCGGCCTTCAAGTACCCGCGCCAAGTCGAGTTCGTCGACGAGCTGCCGCACAGCGCGGCCGGCAAGCTCATGTGGCGCTTCGTCCAGGACGCTCAGGACGCTCAGGACGCCAAGGACGCGCCCGTCTCCGCGGGTCCGGCATAGCGGGTCGCTGCGGCGAAGGTGCGCTGGCGTGTGCGTCGGCCGTGGGGCGGCTGGGGCTTGAACCCAGGACCGACGGATTATGAGTCCGCTGCTCTGACCGGCTGAGCTACCGCCCCGGATCGCACGAGCCTATCGGCTCCCGGGGCGTGGGTCGTCGGGCGCTCGTCCGCTGCCGGGTCGAGTCCGCCAAGCGCGGATAGGGGGTCGGAACTTCGTGAGAGTGTGCACCGGTGGGCGGTGCACACTCTCACGACTTCGACACCCCTGGTCCCGCTTGTCGATGCCTGTCGATGTCTGGCGATGCCTGTCGATGTCTGGCGGCAGGCCGCCGGTTCACAGCGCACTCGCAGGTCGAGGCAATCGCGGGCACAGTGCCGAGCCGGAACGTGAGAGTCGTCGGAGTCGAGCCCTAGGTCGCGCACGTACGGCCAGGGTCTGGGAAGAGACTCCCGAGCGTGAAGGAGCCGGCCATGCGTTTCACCTCGATGAGCACGATGGGCGTCGCATTCGCGGCCCACTCCGGACTTGCGCCGGGCGGCACCGTCGTGGTCCAAGCCCGCGAAGGCCTCCCTCGTCCGCACGCGGCAGCACGGCCCGCCCGGCACCTCGATCTGCGGCTCATCGAGCGCCCCGACCGGCAGTCCGGGCCGTTCGTCCGGCGCTGGTTCGTGGGGCTCGTGGGGCGCCGCCGCGGGTAGCTGCTGGCATCATGGGCATTCACAGCTTCCGCACAGGTGACTGACCGAAGCTGTTGACACGCCCGGGGGACGCTGTGGCCACCATCGACCAGAAGGAGTCGCCATGCGTCACCAGACCATCGTCACCGCAACGGCAGCCCTCGTCACCGCGGGTGCGCTCGCGCTCGGCGGATCCGCGCTCGCCCGGGCCGGGACGACCGACGGCGCCGTGGCCCTGGCCAGCGCCACGACCACGGCCAACCCGAGCTCGACCGCCGACCCCGGAGCGGCCGCTGGTGCCAGGGGCCGCGGTCAGGGGCTCGGCCGGGACCTCGCACCCGGGCAGGTGAAGGAGAAGCTCAAGGACCTCGTCGCCGCGCACGGCATCGCCGGCGACGTCGCCGTCCGCGTGACCCAGGCCGCGACCACCAAGGAGCCCACGGCATACCTCTTGCGGGTGTGGAAGGCGGACGACGGCACCTTCCGGGCCCACATGGTGCGCCCGGACGGCACCCGGATCGTCCTGGTCATCGACAAGGACTACGCCGTCACTTCGGTGAAGGACGCCCCCGCGGCAGCCGGCCGCGGGCCCCGCGCCGGCTCGCAGCCCGCGCCCACGAGCGGTTCCGCCCCGACCAGCTGAGGCCCGCCGCTTCCGTCCTGGTTGCGACGCCTGGTGCGGGAGTGGTGTTTGGGGCACAATAGGACACACGTGACGGGGCGGGCGGCGAGCAGCCGTCCGCCTCGCCGGTCACGGGGTGAGCAACCGGCACCCGCACGAGCGAGCACGTTGGGGAAGACGTCCCTCGCACGTGAGGAGTTACCGGATGTCTGTCTCCGCGTCCCGGACCGTGACGCGTGGGGTCGTGTTCGTCCACTCGACCCCCACTGCGTTGTGCCCGCACATCGCCTGGGCGCTGGAATCGGCGCTCGGCCAACCCGTCGCGCTCGACTGGACGATCCAGCGGGCCGGCGCCCGCATGGTCCGCACCGAACTCTCGTGGAGCGGCGAGCCGGGGACGGGGGCCCGACTCACCAGCGCCCTGCGCGGCTGCGGCAACATCCGCTTCGAGGTGACCGAGGAGCCCAGCGCCGGGACCGACGGCTCGCGGTGGTCCTCCACCCCGACCCTCGGCGTGCACCACACCTGGACCTCCGCCTGCGGCGACGCCGTGGTCAACGAGGACAGGTTGCGCGAGGTCACCGAGACCCACGCCGGAGACCCGTCCATGCTGCGCGCCGCGATCGACGCCCTGCTCGGCGGGCCGTGGGACCGCGAACTCGAGCCCTTCCGGTATGCCGGTGACGGGGCTCCCGTCCGCTGGTTGCACAAGGTGGGCTGAGCGCCCCGGGGAGCCCTCAGACGGTGCGGAAGGCCAAGGCGACGTTGTGTCCGCCGAAGCCGAAGGAGTTGTCCAGCGCGAGCAAGTCGCCCGCGGGCAGCTGCCGGTGTGCGCCGCGGACGACGTCGAGCGAGATCTGCGGGTCGAGCTCGTCGAGGTTGATCGTCGCCGGCGCGATCCGGTGCTCGAGGGCCAGGATCGTGAAGATCGCCTCGAGGGCTCCCGCGGCGCCGAGCAGGTGGCCGGTCATCGACTTGGTCGCGCTCACGGCGATCCCGTCGGTGGCCCCGCCGAAGGCCCGCCGGATCGCGTTGGCCTCGGCGACGTCCCCGACCGGGGTCGAGGTCGCGTGGGCGTTGATGTGGACGACGTCGGACACGCTCGCGCCCGCACTCGAGACCGCCTCGAGCATCGCCCGGGAGGCGCCGGCGCCCTCGGGCTCGGGGGCCGTGATGTGGTGGGCGTCGGCGGACATCCCCACCCCGGCGAGCTCGGCGTAGATCCGCGCACCGCGGGCCACGGCGTGCTCGTAGGACTCGAGGACGACGATCGCGGCACCCTCGCCGAGGACGAAGCCGTCCCGGGCGGTGTCATAGGGGCGCGAGGCCCGCTCGGGGTCGTCGTTGCGGGTGGACAGCGCCTGCATCGCGGCGAAGCCGGCGATCGGCATCGGGTGCACCGCCGCCTCGGTCCCGCCGGCGACGACGACGTCCGCGCGCCCGCTGCGGATGAGTTGGACGGCATAGCCCATCGCCTCGGCACCGGACGCGCAGGCGCTCACCGGCGTGTGGGCACCGGCCCGCGCCCCCAACTCGAGCGAGATCGCGGCGGCCGGGCCGTTGGGCATGAGCATGGGCACGGCCAGCGGGTAGACCCGGCGTGGTCCCTTCTCCTTGAGGGTGTCCCACTGCGAGAGCAGGGTCCACACGCCGCCGATCCCCGAACCGACGGCCACGGCGAGCCGCTCGGGCTCGATGCCGGTGACGCCCGCGTCGGCCCATGCCTCGCGGGCGGCCACGACGGCATACTGCGAGGAGGGATCCAGGCGGCGAGTCTCCACCTTGGCGAGCACTTGGTCGGGCGGGGTGTGGATGGTCGCCGCGAAGGTGACCGGCAGCTCGTAGCGGGCGACCCAGTCGAATTCCATCGGGCGCGCGCCGCTGCGTCCGGCAAGGATCGCCTCCCAGCTCTCGGCGACCGTGCCACCCACCGGGGTGGTGGCGCCGAGGCCGGTGACGACGACGCGGGTGGCGGAGGGGGTGGACATCGGGCTCCTCGAGATTGCTTCGATGGGATATGCCGGCCACCCGGCTGGGTGACCTCGCGGCGGTGGTCCGCCCGCGTGTGGTCTGCCCGGCCGGGTGGCCGTCGAACGCAGGCCCGGATGCGTCGGGCCGGCGGGACGGGGACTCAGCCCTGGGCGGCTGCGATGAAGTCGACGGCGTCGCGGACGGTCTTGAGGTTCTTCACCTCGTCGTCGGGGATGCGGACGCCGAACTTCTCCTCGGCATTCACGACGATCGTCATCATCGACAGCGAGTCGATGTCGAGGTCCTCGGTGAACGACTTGTCCAGCTCGACCGCCGCGGTGTCGAGCCCGGTCTCCTCGTTGACGATCTCGGCGAGGCCCTCGAGGATCTCCTGCGTGGTGTTGGCCATCTCGGTTCTCTTCCTGTGCTGACCGCGTGGCGGTCGACGGTCTCGGTATGCCGCGAATGACCCGTCGCAGCCCGGGAATACTGGGGGTCAGGGCAGCACGACGACCTGGGCGGCATAGACGAGCCCGGCGCCGAAGCCGATCTGCAGGGCCAGTCCGCCGTGCGGGATCTCGCCCTCGCGGAGCATCCGCTCGGTGGCCAGGGGGATCGAGGCGGCGGAGGTGTTGGCCGAGTCGACGATGTCGCGCGCGACGGGGATGCCGGCCGGCAGCTTGAGCTGCTTGATCATCGCGTCGATGATCCGGGCATTGGCCTGGTGGGGGATGAAGGCGTCGAGGTCGTCGGGGGTGATCCCGGCCGCCTCGATCGCCTGGAGCGCGACCGGGGCCATGCTCCACACGGCCCAGCGGAAGACCGACTGGCCGGCCATGGTGAGCCAGGGGAAGCGCGGGTCGGCGACCTCGGCGGCTCCCGCCTCGCCCGCGTCCGGCGCGGGGGCCGCGACCGTCGTGCCGCCCTCGGCCGCGGTGCCGCGGACGTCACCGGTCCGGTCGCGGTATTCCAGCCACGACTCGCTCTGGACGATGGTCTTCCAGTGGGAGCCGTCCGAACCCCAGATGGTCGGGCCGATGCCGGGGGTGTCGGACGGTCCGACGACGGCGGCGCCGGCCCCGTCGGCGAAGATGAAGGCGGTCCCACGGTCGTCCAAGTTCGTGAAGTCGGTGAGCTTCTCCACCCCGACGACGAGGACGAACCGGGCGCTGCCGCCGCGGATCATGTCGTTGGCGAGCGAGATGCCGTGGCAGTAGCCGGCACAGGCTGCGGAGATGTCGAAGGCGACGCAACGCAGGCCCAGGCGGTCGGCGACGATCGGCGCCGCGGCCGGGGTCTGGTAGGGGTGGGTAACGGTCGCGAGGATCACGGCGTCGAGCTGGCCGAGCTCGATGCCCGCCGCCGCGACGGCCTCGCGGGCAGCCGCCTCGGACATCGACACGACGGTGTCCTGCGGGCCACCCCAGCGGCGGGTGACGATGCCCGAGCGCTCCCGGATCCACTCGTCGGAGGAGTCGAGCCGGTCGACGAGCTCGGAGTTGGGCACGATCCGCTCGGGTCGGAAGCCGCCGATCCCCCAGATCCGGGCATAGCGGGCCCCGTCGGCGACGTGCAACGTGCCGGTGCCCTTGGGCGTCAGGATCGGTTGCGCGTTCATGCCGGCACCCCCCGAGGAGCCATCCGCAGGACGGGCTGGCCGGGAGCCACCTCGTCGCCTTCGCGGACGAGCCACTGGCTCAGCCATCCGGAATGCGGCGCGCTCACGTCGATGTCGTCGTGGGCGGTGCGCACGTGGGCCAGGACCGTGCCCGTGGCCACCTGGTCGCCGACCCCCACGGAGCTGAATCGCACGACCCCCTTGGTCGGGGCGATGACCAGGCTCCACTCGGGGTCGGCGGCCGGGTCGGGCCGGTCGCCGTGTTCGGCGATCATCGTCCGCGCCCGATCGAGGTCGCCGGGGGTCTTCACGGCGAGCATTTCGACGCCGGGCATCGCCCGCTTGGCCAGGCCGACCAGGGTGCCCGAGGGCGGAACCTCGATGAGTCCGGTGACGCCCAGGTCGAGCATCGTCTGCATGCACAGGTCCCAGCGGACCGGCGAGCTCACCTGGGTGACCAGCCGGTTGAGCACCTCACGGCCCGTGCGCACGACGTGACCGTCCCGGTTGGAGATGAGCCGGGTGTGCGCCTCACGTGTCGTCATCGCCCGGGCGTATGCCGCGAGCCGCTCGGTGGCCGGTGCCATGTGCTCGGTGTGGAAGGCCCCGGCGACCTGCAGCGGCACGATCCGCGTCTTGGTCGGGGGATCGGCCGCGAGCGCCGCCAACTGCTCGAGGGTGCCGGCGGCGACGACCTGGCCGGCCGCGTTGGCATTGGCCGCGGTGAGTCCGTGCGATTCGATCGCCGCGCGCACCTCGTCGGGATCCCCGCCGAGGATCGCACTCATGCCGGTCGGGGTCGCCTTGCTTGCCTTGGCCATCTGCCGCCCGCGCTCGCGGACGAAGACGAGCGCCTGCTCCGCGGTGATCACGCCGGTGGCCGCAGCCGCGGTGATCTCGCCGACCGAGTGCCCCGCCCCGACGGAGACTTTAGTGAAGCCCTCGGACGGCCGTGGGAACAGCTCAAGGAGGGCGGCCAGCCCGGAGGCGACGATGAGCGGCTGGGCGATCGCCGTGTCGCGGATCGTCTCCGCGTCGGACTCGGTGCCGTGCTCGAGCAGGTCGATGCCTGCGACGGTGGTGAACCACTCCATGCGGTCACGGCAGGACGGCAACTCGAGCCAGGGGGCGAGCAGCCCCGGCGCTTGGGACCCCTGTCCGGGGCAGACGATCGCGAGCACGTTCGTCAGCCTGACATGTCCCCGTGACCTGTTCGTGACCTGAATCCGACCAAGTTCGTGGGGTGAGTTTTGGAGGTTTCCTCCAAAGACGTATGCCGTATGCCCGTGGCTGCCTCAGTCGTCGCCCGGGATTGTGGTCCGCGACTCCTGGCCGGGGAGGCCGGTCGCGGCGAGGTGCCCGAGGGCGAGGGCGAGCCGCACGGCATACGCGTCGCGTGGGTGGGTGAGGTCGTAGCCGGTGCGCTCGGCGATCCGGCCCAGCCGGTAGCGCACGGTGTTGGGGTGGACGAAGAGCACCCGGGCGGCTGCCTCGAGCCCGGGCGTGTCGAGATAGGCCGTCGCGGTGTCCAGGAGCACGGGGGAGTCGGCAAGTGGCCCGAAGATCCGGTCGACCAGCTGACGGTGGGCTCGGGCGTCGCCGACGAGTGCCCGTTCGGGCAACAACTCGTCGGCGGCGACCGGCCGAGGCGCCTGCGGCCACGCGGGTGCGGCTGCCAGTCCGCTGAGCGCGGCGCGGGCCGACCGGCCGGCCGCGAACAGGTGCGGCACCGTGGGCCCCACGACGATCGGGCCGTCACCGAAGAAGGGTGCCAGGGACTGGACCGCAGACGTCGGATCCGGTGGCCCGCCGAGGATGGCGACGAGCCGGCGCCGCTGCACCGCGACGAGGATCTCGGCCCCTGCTCGCGTCGCGGCGCGCCGCAGTTCCTGGACCGCCGCAGCGGTGCTGCCCGACGGCGTGCCGCCGGCGAGCACGGTCACGTGAGTCACCGCGCCCCACCCGAGCGCGGTGGCGCGCGATTGCATCCCGTCGTCGGCCTCTCCGCGCAGCACCGCATCGACGACGAGCGCCTCCAGACGGGTGTCCCAGGCACCGCGGGCCTCGGCGGCCTGGGCGTAGACCTGCGCCGCGGCGAAGGCGACCTCCCGGCTGTAGCGCAGCACACCCTCGCGCAGGGCTTGGCCGTCGGCCGGCTCGGCCAACTCGTGGCCCTGCTCCTCGACGACATCGACGACGGCCCGGACCAGTTCGAGGGTCTGGCTCAAGGTGATCGCCGACGCGAGTTCGCGCGGCGCGGTGGCGAAGACGTCAGCGGTCACCGGCGCGCCGATGGCGGGGTCGGCGAGCCAGGCCACGAAGGCCGCGATGCCGGCCTGGGCGACCAGGCCCACCCAGGAGCGTTCGTCCGGTGGCAGAGCGGCGTACCAGGGATGCCGTTGCTCCATCCGGCGCAGCGCGGTCGCCGCGAGACGGCCAGCCCCGCGCTCGAGCGCGCGACGGGTGTGCGCGCTCGGGGGGCGGCGCGGCCCGACCGGTGTCATCCGGGCAGTCTATTTGTATGCCGCCCACAACCTCCGTCGTGGCTGTCCGTGGGGGCGGGCGAACATGTCGGGGGAACAGAGTGGTTCAGTGCGGCCGGGTCGACAACAGCCAGCGCTCGAGTTCGGCCGCGCTGGTGGTCCCAACAGGCCGGGCCATGCCGGTGGTGGTCGACCCGAAGCCGAGCAGGCCCAGGGTGGTGAGCGACGCGAGGAAAAGTCGGCGGTTCATCGTTGCCTTCCTTCGGGGATTCCTTCGGGGATGAGGGCGAATTCATCGGGGGACAGGTGCATTCGCGCGGACTCGCGCAGGGCCCCGTAGAGCCTCGGGCAGGTGCGGACCGAATGGAGCGCACCGCGGGCCGTGAGAGTGATGGCATCTGGGCGGGCCCGGAGAGCCCCGTCCGGGTCGTCGTCGACGGGGACGCCGCGCACGACCAGGCCACGGAAGCCCAGGACCGAGGGGGGCTCGCCGATCGGCGTTGTTGCCGTCGGTGCGGTGCGCGCACAGGCGGTGACCAGTCGGCCCAGGGCGGAGTCCAGGCTCCAGGTCGGGTTGGGGCGGCCCGTGTAGAGGTCCGCCTCGGCCACCAGCCCAGGGACGGTCGGCGACTCGGCCGCCCCGGTGGGCCCGGGAGACGGGCCAGCGGGAGACCGTTCCGGGACACCGGGGCGGCAGGCGGTCGTGATCGCGAGGGCGAGCGCGATGACCACGACGCGTGGCGAGCGCCCACCTGCGGTCATTGCACGGTGGTCCGGGCCTCGCCCGGGCCGTAGAAGAACCCGCCCCAGGTCGTGTAAGGGGCTCGGCTGCAGGTGCGTGGATCGGTGATCGGGAGCCCGGCGTTGTCCACGTGCTGGACGGGCGAGCCGCCGATCTTGTGCGAGAAGCAACAGTCGTCGGCCAGGTCAGTGGTCCGCGCATACCAGTGGTAGTCCCAGCCGGGCCAGAGAACCAACGCGACGAAGAGGTTTCCACCCCGGCAGCGGGTCCGGTAGCCGTCCCGGAGGGCAGCCCGCGTCACTTCCGAGACGGTGAGGGCGCCATACATGGTCCCCGACCCTCGGCCCGGTTGCGCGAAGGTGTCGGTGCGCCAATTCGACGCGTAGTTGTAGCAGTTGTTGAGCCCCTGGTGGTCGGGGTTGTTCCAGAACGAGTAGTCGGTCGAGCTGGCGACCCAGTTGTAGCCAGCCTGCTCGCGCAGTCGCGACAGCGGGCTGACCGTGGTCGTACAGCAGGTGTTGGCGACCCGGGTGACCGAGTCCCGTGCTGCGTCGACGACCTCCTCGGGCACACGCTGGAGCCGGGCCTGATCCAGGAGCGAGAGTTCCAGCGCGGCGCTGTCCGGCACGGTGGGTGACGCGAAGAGCCGGAAAGAGCTCGGCAGCCCCGCCCGGGAGAACGCGGCCCCATCGGCGGGCTCGTCGCGCACGACTAGTCCGCGGTAGCCCAATACCGCCGCAACCTCCTGCGGACGCCGGAAGGGCACGTGTTCGTGGCGCATCCGCGCCACGAACACGTGGCCCTGCTCCTCGGTGAGTGACCACCTCGGGTTCGGACGTCCCGAAAACGTATCCAGCTCGATCTGCACCATGACACGAACCGTCCTTCTCGGTTGACGCGGCGCGCGACTGCCAGGAGGGGCGGAGCAGAACCCGAGCGGATCTCTGAGGAGGCCGACGTCAAGCCGTCGGCCACCCGTGGACCCTGGACCATTCTTCGCGGAGCCGAGCCGGCGCCGGTGGGCGCGGCGGTCGACGCCCGCGTCTGTCGCCCAGCAGTGGCACTCGTGACGCCGCGGTGGGGACGCGGTGGACTACCCGCGGCTCGTCGTTGCGTGGGTATGGCGAATGAGCCGTGGGTGGGGCGCGACGAAGGCGCGCGAGAGGAATCGTCCTCTCGGCGAGGGGTGGGTTGCTGCGCGGCCCCCGCTGTGGGAGCTCTTCGCGCAACCGAGTTGGCCGTTGAACAACGCGGCGGGAATGTCCGGCGGTGTGTGTCGTCGTTCGTCGGAGATCACGAGGCCGACCCCATGATGGCCGCCGGTTCTGCCCATACGTGAGCTGCGACCATCATCAACCGCTCATTATCATAGCGAGCCGCAGGCGCGACCGACAATGTGGCGTAGGTCACAAGTGCTCGGATTCTATGTCGGACGAGCGGCGATCCTGTCCACGACCCGGGTCGATGGCCCGCCGCACCGATCCGGTGCCGGCTCGACGTGGATGACACGCTCGAAATGCTCCTGCGGCTCCGCTGCGCCGCTTCGTCGTTCAGTCGGTGCCGGAATGACCGAACTCCTCGCGGCCTGCTCCGCTGCGCCGCTTCGTCGTTCAGTCGGTGCCGGAATGACCGAACTCCTCGCGGCTTGCTCCGCTGCGCCGCTTCGTCGTTCAGTCGGTGCCGGAATGACCGAACTCCTCGCGGCTTGCTCCGCTGCGCCGCTTCGTCGTTCAGTCGGTGCCGGACTCCATCGCGGCGCGGTCGAGGGGCTCGATCACGGCGTCCTCGGGGATCTCCGGGTTGGCCGCGATCGCCCCCGCGCCACCGGGTTCGAGCCGGCCGACGAGCTCGGCGGCGCTCAGCCCCCCGCCGGAGCCCAAAAGTTGGCCCTGCACGGCATACAGCTCGAGCTTGGCGCGGGTGTCGGCGATGTCGAGGTTGCGCATGGTGAGCTGGCCGATCCGGTCGACCGGGCCGAACGCGGCGTCCTCGGTGCGCTCCATCGACAACTTGTCGGGGTGGTAGGAGAAGGCAGGGCCGCGGGTGTCGATGATCGAGTAGTCGTCGCCACGGCGCAGCCGCAGGGTGACCTCGCCGGTGACCGCCGAGGCGACCCACCGCTGGAGCGACTCGCGGAGCATGAGCGACTGCGGGTCCAGCCAGCGGCCCTCGTAGAGCAGCCGACCCAGCCGGCGCCCCTCGAGGTGATAGTTGGCGATGGTGTCCTCGTTGTGGATCGCCGAGAGCAGCCGCTCGTAGGCGACGAACAGCAGCGCCATGCCGGGCGCCTCGTAGATGCCGCGGCTCTTGGCCTCGATGATCCGGTTCTCGATCTGGTCGGCCATGCCCAGCCCGTGTCGGCCGCCGATCGCGTTGGCCTCGTGGACGAGGGCGACCGCGTCGTCGAAGGTGCGCCCGTTGATCGCCGCCGGACGACCCTGGACGAATTCGACCGTCACGTCCTCGGTCGCCACCTCGACCGCAGAGTCCCAGAAGCGCACGCCCATGATCGGCTCGACGATCTCGATCGAGGTGTCCAGGTGCTCGAGCCGCTTGGCCTCGTGGGTGGCACCCCAGATGTTGGCGTCGGTGGAATAGGCCTTCTCGACCGAGTCGCGGTAGGGCAGGTCGTGCGCCGCCATCCACTGCGACATCTCGGTGCGCCCGCCGAGTTCGCCGACGAAGTCGGCGTCCAGCCACGGCTTGTAGATCCGCAGGTTGGGGTTGGCGATCAGGCCGTAGCGGTAGAACCGCTCGATGTCGTTGCCCTTGTAGGTCGAGCCGTCACCCCAGATGTCGACGCTGTCGGCCCGCATCGCCCGCACGAGCAGGGTGCCGGTGACGGCACGGCCCAGGGGGGTGGTGTTGAAGTACTGCTTGCCGCCCGAACGGATGTGGAAGGCCCCACAGGCGATCGCCGAGAGCCCCTCTTCGACGAGGGCCGCCTTGCAGTCGACCAGCCGGGACAGCTCGGCGCCGTACTGCCCCGCGCGCCCGGGCACCGAGTCGATGTCGGGCTCGTCGTACTGGCCGATGTCGGCGGTGTAGGTGCAGGGGATGGCGCCCTTGCTGCGCATCCAGGCGACCGCCACCGAGGTGTCGAGGCCGCCGGAGAAGGCGATGCCGACCCGCTCGCCGACGGGGAGGGAGGTGAGGACCTTGGACACGGCTGCAACTATATGCAGCCCCGTGCATACGCATCAAATCCCGTATGCCGCGGCACGCGGCATACCCGTGCGTGTCGGTCAGCCGCGGGCGAGCATCCAGCGCGGTCGCGACCACACCTGCCAGTGCTCGAGCACCTCGCCGGAGTAGCCCGGGGTCATCCGGGCACCGTCGGGGGTGACGATCGCGAGCAGGGTGGTGCCGGGCACCCGGATGAGCATCTCGCGTAGCCCCCCGGAGACGAGCGCCCGCCCGAGGCCGGTGCCTCGCTGCCCAGGGAGCACCGACATGCCCCAGGCGCTCACGAAGTCCGAGCCGCCGAAGGCGGCGCAGCAGCCGACGAGGACGTCCTCGGCCCACACGCCGACGAGCCCCGCGTGCTCGTGGCCGACGAACTCCTCCCGGAAGATCGCCTCCCCGAGCCCGAGGTCTCCGCCGTATGCCGCCGCCGTCACCGCCCGCGCCGCCATGAGGTCTCCCACGTCGAGCAGGTGCACCCGGGAGTCGGCGGGCAGCTCGCCCGGCGTGTGACCTTCGGCCCGGCCTGCGACGAAGGGGAGCGTGGCCACCTGGACCCACCCCTGCTCGCGCAGGCCCTCGCCCTCGGTCGTGCCGGAACTGGCGAGCAGGACCATGCCGGGGACGCCCGCTCCCTCGATCTCGGCGACCGCCCGGCGGCCGAGATTGCCTCCGTCGGCGCGGTCGACGAGGACGAGGTTGTAGTCGGCGACCGGCGCGAGGCTGAGCGCGGCCCAGTAGCCCTCGTCGGCGACGAACCTGCGCGCCCACCACGAGGCGGTCCGGCCGAAGCCGGCGCGCAGCTCGTCCAGGCACCACGAATCGGACATCAGGAAGCGACCCCCCAAGATCGAGACCCCCACGGTCTGCGACCAGCCTACGTGAGCCGGCGCGCCGGAGGAGTCCGGAAGCCGGAAGCCGGAGCCGGCAGCGGAAGCCGGCAGCGCGAGCCGGCAGAGCGTATGCCGTTGGTCGGCCAGGCATGCGCGTCGTCGCAGGTGGCGTCCCGACAGGTGCGACCAACGGCATACCGTCTGCCGCGGGTGATCCGCCGCAGCAGCGCCAGGTCGCAGCCGGGGCGGTCAGGGCCGGGTGCCGTCGACCGAGGCCATGCGCTGGGCCACGGCTGCGGTGAGGGTGGCCCGGACCCAGCGGTCCCGGCGCATGATCTGCTCCCAGGTGAAGCGCACCACCAGCCACCCGTCCACGGTGAGCTCGTCGTAGCGCCGACAGTCGCGGTCGAAGGCGTCGCGGTTGCCGTGGAACTCGAACCCTCGGCCTCGATGACGATCCGCAGGCGCTCGTCGGCGAGGTCGACGACGGCCAGGAACCTGCCGGCGCGTTCGATCCGCAGCTGCGGGGTGACCGTGAGCCCGGGCACCTGCAGACAGATGGCTCGCAGGACCGACTCGATCGGCCCACTGCTGCGTGCGTCCGCGTGGGTGGCGACCCGCAGCACCCGCTGCCTCCCCCGGGCGGGCCAGGTCATGGCCCGCTCGCGCAAGTGTCTCGGCGTCACCACACCCGCGCGCAGGGCCGAATCGGCGATGCACAGGGCCTCGTCGAAGGGCAGCGTGGCGGCACAGTCGAGGACGGTCCGCAGCGGCGTGGTGACCCAGCCCTGGATGTCGCCGGGTGGCAGGGCCCGGTAGCTCACCTCCAGACCCTCACCACGGCGCCCCGGCCGGCGCCCGCGGGGCACCGTCACGCATGGGCGAGCAGGGGCCCACTTCATCGGCAGCCCGTGATGGGCGGCCGCCGTCCGGTGCGAGGCCACCCCGGCTACACGCTCCGCCGCAAGGCGTGCGGGGATCTCGACGGGGGCGGCATACCGGCCGCGGGCGACCCGCTGCAACGCACCCGACGCGACGAGGTCGCGCAACGCCGCCCGGCCGGCGACCGCGCGCAGCTCACCCCACGAGGCGACCCACCCGCGGTCGGTCAGCAGGCGGCTCACCCGCGCCTGGACCCCCGGATCGACCACCTCGACAGCGTGCCCGATCCCGCGCGGCGGCTCACGGAGTTATCCACAGCCGACACGACGGTATGCCGTTGGTCCGCCAGCCACGTGCGTCGCCGCAGGTCGCGCCCGGGTAGCTGCGACCAACGGCATACCGTCTGCCGCGGTCATCCCTCCGCCGAGGCGATCAGGCGTCGGGGCCGCTCAGGCGTCGCCGCCGGAGGTGCCGGACGCGCCGGCGGTCACGTCGAGCAGGCGGTACTTCTCGGCCGCCTTGCGCGCCCACTTCTTGGGCACCTCGCCGCGCCGGCCGAGCTCCTGCAGGGTGCGCACGGCGAGCGAGGGACCGTCGATGTGGAAGGCCCGCCGGGCCGCGGCGCGGGTGTCGGAGAAGCCGAAGCCGTCGGCCCCGAGGCTGACGAAGTCGCCGGGCACCCAGGGCTGGATCTGGTCCTGGACCTGGCGCATGTAGTCCGAGACCGCGAGCACCGGCCCGGGCGCGTCGGCGAGCATCCGGGTGACGTATGCCGTGCGCGGCTCCTGCTCGGGGTGGAGGAAGGCGTGCTCGTCGCAGGCGAGCCCGTCGCGGCGCAACTCGCCCCACGAGGTGACCGACCAGACGTCGGCGGCGACGCCGAAGTCGTCGGCGAGCAGGGCCTGGGCCTCGAGCGCCCACGGCACGCCGACGCCGGACGCGAGCAGCTGAGCACGCGCCGGCTCGTGGGTCCACCCGGTCGTGTCGGCCCTGCGCAGGGGGTACATCCCGGCGATCACCTGGGCGGGGTCGAGGTCCGCCGGCTCGGCCGGCTGGACGATCGGCTCGTTGTAGACGGTGAGGTAGTAGACGACATCGCGGCTGCGGCCGTCGGCGGTCACCGTCGGCGTGCCGCCCTCGCCGTACATCCGCTCGAGGCCGTCGCGCATGATGTGCGCGATCTCGTAGGCGTGCGCCGGGTCGTAAGCGACGATCGCCGGGTTGGTCGCCGCGAGCAGCGGCGAGTGGCCGTCGGCGTGCTGCAGGCCCTCGCCGGTGAGGGTGGTGCGCCCCGCGGTCGCCCCGATGAGGAAGCCGCGCGCCATCTGGTCGGCGGCCGCCCAGATCGAGTCGCCGGTGCGCTGGAAGCCGAACATCGAGTAGAAGACGTAGATCGGGATCATCGGCTGCCCGTGCGTCGCGTATGCCGTGCCCGTCGCCGCGAACGCAGCGAGCGACCCGGCCTCGTTGATGCCCAGGTGGAGGATCTGGCCCTGCTCGGACTCGCGGTAGGCGAGCATGAGCTCGGCGTCGACCGGGGTGTAGTTCTGCCCGTGCGGGTTGTAGATCTTCGCGGTCGGGAAGAACGAGTCCATCCCGAAGGTGCGCGCCTCGTCGGGGATGATCGGGACGATCCGGGGGCCGAGGTCCTTGTCGCGCATGAGGTCGCGCAACAGCCGGACGAAGGCCATCGTCGTCGCGACCGGCTGCTTGCCCGATCCCTTGGACAACCCGGCATACGCCTCGGCGGGGGGCAGCGGCAGCGGGACCGGGCGGACCCGGCGCGTGGGCACGGACCCGCCGAGAGCCCGGCGCCGTTCGAGCATGTACTCCAGCGCCGGGTCGCCGGGCTCCGGCTTGTAATAAGGCGGCTGGTAGGGGTCGGCCTCGAGTGCCTCGTCGGTGACGGGGATACGCAGCAGGTCGCGGAAGCCCTTGAGGTCATCGAGGGTGAGCTTCTTCATCTGGTGGGTGGCGTTACGGCCGGCGAAGTGGCTGCCGAGGGTGAAGCCCTTGATCGTCTTCACGAGCACGACCGTCGGCTGGCCGGTGTGTTCGAGGGCGGCGCGGTATGCCGCGTAGACCTTGCGGTAGTCGTGGCCGCCACGGCGCAGCTTGAACCAGATGTCGTCGTCGCTCCACGAGGACACCATCGCCTTGGTCCGTGGGTCGCGGCCGAAGAAGTGCTCGCGGACATAGGCCCCGTCGTTGGCCCGGAAGGTCTGGTAATCCCCGTCGGAGGTCTCGTTCATGATGTGGGCGAGGGCGCCGTCGGGGTCGGCGGCCAGCAGGGGGTCCCAGCCGCGGCCCCAGATCACCTTGATGACGTTCCAGCCGGCCCCGCGGAAGAAGGCCTCGAGCTCCTGGACGATCTTGCCGTTGCCGCGCACCGGCCCGTCGAGGCGCTGGAGGTTGCAGTTGACGACGAAGGTGAGGTTGTCGAGCTCCTCGTTGGCGGCCCACTGGAGGGCACCGCGGGACTCGACCTCGTCCATCTCGCCGTCGCCGAGGAAGGCCCACACATGCTGGTCGCTGGTGTCCTTGATGCCCCGGTGGTGCAGGTAGCGGTTGAACTGTGCCTGGTAGATCGCGTTCATCGGGCCCAGGCCCATGGAGACCGTGGGGAACTGCCAGAAGGCGGGCATGAGCCGCGGGTGCGGATAGGAGGGCAACGCCCGGATCCGGCCGTCGACGACGTGGCTGCGCTCCTGACGGAAGCCGTCGAGGTCGACCTCGTCGAGGACGCCCTCGAGGTAGGCCCGGGCGTACATGCCGGGGGAGGCGTGGCCTTGGAAGAAGACCTGGTCCCCGCCTCCGGGATGGTCGGGGCCGCGGAAGAAGTGGTTCATCCCCACCTCGTAGAGCGTGGCCGCCGAGGCATAGGTCGAGATGTGCCCGCCGACGGCGATGCCCGGCCGCTGGGCCCGGTGGACCATGACGGCGGCGTTCCAGCGGATCCACCGACGGTAGCGACGCTCCATGTCCTCGTCGCCGGGGAACCACGGCTCGCGCTCCGGCGGGATCGTGTTGAGGTAGTCGGTCGCGGTGAGCGAGGGGACACCCACCTGCTCCGCTCGCGCCTTGGCGAGCAACTGGAGCATGAGATAGCGGGCGCGGGTGCGGCCCTGCTCGTCGATCACGCCCTGCAGGGACTCGAGCCACTCCTGGGTCTCCTCGGGGTCGGTGTCCGGGAGCTGGCTCGGGATCCCGTTGAGGATGGGGCCGGGAGTGCGGCGAGTCGACACGGAGGGTCCTTTCTGGGTCGCTGTCCGACCATCCTCCACCCATGATGCGGCCTACGTCACATTCGGCTCGGGTGCTGGTCGGTGCCGCTCAGGCCCCGGGGGCACGTGACGTGCCCCCCACCCACGTGCCGACCATGCGCCGCTCCGGCACACTGGTTGCCGAGGGTGGCGTCGGGGTCCCGGCCGCGGCCGTCGCTTGTGCCTCCCTCGCGGTGCGTTCACGCGGTCGTCGGGAGAAAGGGACGGCAGTGCATGGCTCGGCGGCGAGGACCGCTGCGCTGGCGAAGCTCGGCTTCGCGGCGGGACTCGTGGTCCAGGAGTTGGGTTGGGACCACGATTGCGACGACGAGATCCGCACGGCGGTCGAGGCACTGACCGGCGGCCAGCTCGAGGACGAGGACTATGCCGACGGAGCCGACGCGGTGCTCCTGTGGTTCCGGACGCACGACGACGACCTCGTCGACAGCCTCGTCGACGGGCTCACCGATCTCGTCGGCAACGGCTTCCTCGTCCTGTGCACGCCCCGTGCGGGGCGGGACGGTCACGTCGACCCCAGTGAGATCGAGGACGCGGCGCTCACCGCGGGGCTGCACCCCGCCGGCGTCGCGCAGGTCTCGGGGACGTGGTCGGTCGTGCGTCTGGTGAGGCCCAAGGGCGGCCGTCGCTGACACCTCCGCCTGGCAGGATGGCGGCATGAGCGGCATACCCGAGGTCGGCGACCTCGCCCCGGACTTCACCCTGCGCGACCAACACGGCGCCGAGCTGACCCTCGCGCAGGTGCGCGCCCGCTCGGCGGTCGTCCTCGTCTTCTACCCGTTCGCCTTCTCCGGCCTCTGCACGGGGGAACTGCGCGAGATCCGCGACGGGCTCGAGGACTTCCAGGACGACGGCATCCAGGTGCTCGCCATCTCCTGCGACCCGATGTATGCCCTGCGCTCCTGGGCCGACCAGGAGGGCTACTTCTTCCCCCTCCTGTCCGACTTCTGGCCGCACGGCGAGGTCGCCCGGCGTTACGGGGTCTTCCTCGAGGACAAGGGTTTCGCCACGCGGGGCACCTTCCTGCTCGACCGCGAGGGTGTCGTGCGGTGGTCGCTCGTCAACCCGCCCGGGCAGGCGCGCGACTTCACGGCATACCGGCAGGCCCTCACGCAACTGCGCGGCTGACCACTCACCACCCATCCCGACCACGTGTGGCGGCCGACACCTGGCATGGTCCGACATGCACCGGGCATGGGTACAGTTCCGCGAGGATGGGGACACCGGACACATCCGGGGCCTGTAGCTCAGTTGGTAGAGCACCGCGCTTACACCGCGGGCGTCGTCGGTTCGAGCCCGGCCGGGCCCACATGACTCTGCTCCTGCGCGAGGTCGTCCAGGCGCTCGATGCCCTCTACCCGCCCGACACGGCGATGTCCTGGGACCGGGTCGGTCTGGTGGCCGGCGACCTCGACCAGCCGGTGTCCCGCATCCACTTCGCGGTCGACCCGACCGTCGAGGTCGTCCAGGAGGCGATCGCCGCGGGCGCGGACCTGCTCGTCACCCACCATCCGCTGCTCCTGCGCGGCATCCACTCGGTCGCGACGACCTTCGCCAAGGGCGCCGCGGTGACCCGGGCCGTCGTCGCCGACCTCGCCCTCTATTGCGCCCACACGAACGCCGACGTCGCCGATCCGGGGGTGTCCGACGCACTCGCCGCCGCCTGCGGGCTCGTCGAGGTGGAGCCGCTCGGCCTGGACGAGGGCCGGCCGCTCGGCCGGTTGGGGCGGCTGGACCCGCCGGTGTCGTTGCGGCAGTTCGCCTCCGCGCTGGCCGCGGCGCTGCCGGCGACTGCGGGCGGCATACGCGTCGCCGGTGACGCGGACGCGACGGTATGCCGGGTGGCCGTGCTCGGGGGCGCCGGCGACGACCGCTTCGCGGACGTTCGACGGGTGGGCGCCGACGTCTATGTGACCGCCGACCTGCGCCATCACCCGGCTCTGGAGGCCCGCGAGGAGGCGCGCGTGAGCGGCGAGGGCCGGCCCTTCCTCGTCGACGCCGGGCACTGGGCGAGCGAGTCGCTGTGGCTGCCGGTTGCGGCGGCCGCGCTGCGGGCACGGCTCGGCGAGGCGGGCACTACGGTGGAGACCTGGGTCTCGACGCTGCGCACCGATCCGTGGGACTTCACCCTCGGGGCGCACGAGGCCCCCGACGACGGAGGTGCCCGCTGAAAGCCGACCCGGAACACCAGGCCAGGCTCGTCCAGCTGCAGGCGCTGGACACCCGCCTCGACCAGCTCGCCCACGCGCGCGCCACGCTGCCGCAGCTGGCCCGGCTCGCCGACCTCGGCCGAGAGAGCGCGGAGGTCCAGCGGGAGCTCGCCCTTGCCGAGACGGCCCTGTCCGACGTCCAGCGGGAGCTGGCCAAGGCCGAGGCCGACGTCCAGCTCGTGCGCGACCGGTCGGCCCGTGACCAGGCGCGACTCGACGCGGGGACCGGCACGGCCAAGGACCTGCAGGCGCTGCAGAGCGAGCTCGTCTCGCTCGCCCGTCGGCAGGGGGAACTCGAGGACGCCGAGCTCGCGGTGATGGAGCGGGCGGAGGAGATCGAGGGCGAGGTCGGTCGGCTCGCCGCCCGCCGGGCCGAACTCGCCGAGGCGACCCGGGTGGTCGAGGCCGAGCGCGCGGAGGCCCTCGGGGCCCTCGACTCGGAGGCGGCGAGTGTGTCGGCCCGGCGCGGCGAGGCGGTGCCGGGGATCGCCGGAGACCTGCTCGCGCTCTACGACAAGATCCGCTCGAGCCACGGGGGGATCGGCGCGGCCGAGTTGCGCCAACGGCGTTGCGGCGGTTGCCGGTTGGAGCTCAACCAGGTCGACCTGTCCCGGATCAAGGCCGCCGCGGCCGACGAGGTGCTGCGCTGCGAGGAGTGCCGCAGGATCCTCGTCCGCACGGCCGAGTCGGGCATCTGACCGGCATGAGCGTCGCGTGACGGCGGCGATGGACTCCGGCCGCGTGACGGCGGCGATGGACTCCGGCCGCGGGGCCGTCCTCGAGGGCGGCACGCGGGTCGTGCTCGTCCGACACGGGGTCACCGCCAATACCCTCGCCGGGCGGCTCGACGGACGCGGCGGGAGCGACCCGCCGCTCGATCCGCTGGGTTCGGCCCAGGCCCGCGCGACCGCGGCGCTCGTCCCGTCGTTGCTCGGCGACCCGCCCGTGCGTCTGGTCACCTCGTCGTTGCGCCGCGTGCGGATGACCGGCGCGGAGATCGCCGCGACTATCGGGGTGCCCGCCGAGGTCGACCCCGACTGGGACGAGCGGGCCTTCGGCGACTGGGACGGGCTGAGCCTCGCCGAGGTGACGCAGCGCTACCCGCGGGAGTGGGCCCGACTACGCCGCGACCCGACGAATGCCCCTCCCGGCGGCGAGTCGCGGGCCGAGGTCGCCACCCGCGTGCGTGCCGCGTTCGCGCGGGCGACGTCCGCACCGGGGACCGTCGTCGTCGTCACGAGCCGGGTGCCGTTGCTCTGCGTGCTCACCGAGACGTTGCATATCGAGCCGGACCGGTTCTGGGCGCTGGCCACCGAGCCCGCCTCGGTGTCCGTGGTCGAGTTGTGGCCGGACGGCCACGTCTCGGTGCCCGTCGTCAACCGGACCGACCACCTGCCCGGACGGTGACGTCGAGCCGCCAGCTGCGGCCCGTGGTGGGGGGTGACTCGAGGCTCACGTCGAAGAGCGGCCGGAGCAGTTCGACGAGGTCCACCGGATGGTCGGGCGCCTGCGGGCTCGCGCAGACCGCCCGGGCGACCAGGCCCCGGGTGTGCTTGGCGAGGTGACTCTGCCCGGGCACCTGGACGGTGACCCAACGCGGCGCGAGCTCGGGCGGGGGAGTCCAGGCGGCGGCATACGCGCTGGAGCGGCAGTCGAGGACGAGTCCCCGGCCGACGACCGCGGGCAGCGCCGCGGCCAACGGTGGCCGCCAGAGCCGGGCGAGCGGCCCGAGTGGGGGCAGGTCCACGCCCATCGCGAGCCGGTATGCCGGGATGTGGTCGCCCATTCGCAGCGCACCGAAGAGGGCCGAGACGACGAGTAACCGACGCGCCGCCCGTCGGCGCGAGGAGGGGTCGAGGGTCCCGAGGTCGAGCGCGGCGTAGAGGACCCCGGTGTAGACCTGCTCCGCCGGGGCGGTGGGATCGGTGCGCAGGGTGAGGTTGCGGGCGATCTGGTCGGCCAGGCGCGGGGAGACGCCCAACTCGCGGGGTGCGTCTGGGCGGGCGCTCACCGCGGCGAGGGCGTCGAGCACCCGTTCCCGGGTGGGACGCAGCTCGGGCAGGACGAGCCGGTCGAGGTCGAGCGGGCGACCCCGGGTCGGCTCATGCTTGCCCTCCGAGGGTGGCAGCAGGACGATCACGAGCCCAGAGCCTAGGGTGAGCGCCATGCCCAACCGCGTGGTGACCTACCGGCCCGCCGGTCCGGCCGGCGCGCCCGGGGTGCCTGCGGTGGCCGACCCGCTTGCGGCCCGGTTCGCCGCCGTCCGCTCCGAGCTGCACGTGCCCGAGGCCTTCCCGGCCGAGGTCCTCGGGGCGGCCGAGGCCGCGGCGCTGACCCGGCCGGACGGCATACCGGATCGGACCGAGGTGCCGTTGTGGACGCTCGATCCGGTGGGGTCGATGGACCTCGACCAGGCGATGCACCTCTCGCGGGAGGAGGCCGGCTTCCGGGTGCGCTATGCGATCGCCGACGTGCCCTTCTTCGTCTCGGCAGGCGGGCCGCTGGACCTCGAGGCCCGGCGCCGGGGGCAGACGATCTACCTGCCCGACACCCGGGTGCCGCTGCATCCGCCGGCCCTGTCCGAGGCGGCGGCGAGCCTGCTGCCGGGACAGGACCGACCGGCATACCTGTGGGAGATCGACCTCGACGCCCACGGGGAGACGCGCTCGGTGACTGTCGAGCGGGCGCTCGTGCGCAGCCGAGCCCGACGCGACTACGTGGCCGTGCAAGCGAGCGTGGACGCGGGCGCTGCGGATGAGCAGGTGGGTCTGCTGCGCGAGATCGGCCTGCTGCGGATGGCGTTGGAGGCCGCGCGTGGTGGTGCGTCACTGCCGATGCCCGAGCAGGAGGTCGTCGCGACGGACGGCGGCTATCGGCTGGGCTACCGGCCGCCGCTGGCCGCCGAGGACTGGAACGCCCAGATCTCGCTGCTCACCGGCATGGCCGCGGCGGGGATCATGCTCGAGGGCGGCGTGGGGATCCTGCGGACCATGCCGGCGCCGCCGCGCGAGTCGGTGCGCCGGTTCCGGCGGCAGGCGCGGGCGCTCGGAGTCCCGTGGCCCGATGGCCAGCGTTACGGGGAGTTCCTCCGGTCGCTCGACCGGACGGACCCGCGCCAGCTCGCCCTCGTCCACGAGGCGACGTCGCTCTTCCGGGGGGCCGGCTACACGCCGTTCGACGGTGCGGCGCCGGCGCAGCGGGAGCACGCGGCGGTCGCCGCGCCCTATGCCCACGTCACCGCGCCCTTGCGGCGGCTCGTCGACCGGTTCGGGCTCGTCGTCTGCGCGGCCCTGTGTGCCGGCTCCGAGGTGCCCAGTTGGGCGCGCGCCGCCCTGCCCGAGCTACCCGCCCTCATGGCCGAGGGCGACCACCGGGCGTCCGCGGTCGAGCGCGCCTGCACCGACGCCGTCGAAGCGGCCGTGCTCGGCTCGGTCGTCGGGGCGGTCTATCCGGCGACGGTCGTCGACCGGACCTCCGCGCATGCGCCGATCGTCCAGATCACCGACCCCGCCGTGCTCTCGGCGGCCCACGGTCCGGGTGCCCCCGGCGACGAGGTGCGTGTGCAGGTCCGCGGCACCGACATCGCCGCCGGACGGGTCGACCTGCTCGTGCTCGGCGGCGACCCGGCCGCTCAGACGTAACGCCGGGCGAGCACGGCGGTCTGCGCGGCATACCCGCCGCCGAAGAGGAGGGCGTGCACGGCCAGCGGGTAGAGCTGATGCAGCCCCACCCGGGCGCGCCAGCCGTCGGCCAGCGGCCAGACCAGCTGGTATGCCGCGAGCGTCACCTCCAGGTGCGCCGAACCGAAGAGCGCGAGCATGGCCAGGTCGGTCTCCCGGTGCCCCGCATGCGCGGAAGGGTCGATGAGGGTGGCCCCGTCGTCGGTCCACACGACATTGCCGGCCCACAGGTCGCCGTGGATCCGGCTCGGTGGTTCGCCCGGGTCATGCTCCGGCAGGCGCGCGGCGACCCGATCGAGCAGGCCGGCCTGCTCGGGGGAGAGCGCGCCGGCATCGCGGCAGGCTGCCGCGATCGGCAGCAGCCGCTCCTGGGCGTAGAAGGGCGCCCACGAATCGTGACGCGCGAGCGAGAGCGGCAGCGGCCGGTCGGCCGGCCCGAACCAGCCGTCGGCACTCCAGCCCGGCGGCCCCGCTCCGTATGCCGTCCCGGCACCGCTGTCGTGCGTGCGCGCCAACCGCTCGCCGAAGGTCCCGGCCGCGTCTCGGGTGGGAGCGACCGGCGTGAGTCGCTCGAGGTCCAGGTGCGCGGCGCCGACGTCGAGGACCCGGGCGACCGGCATACCGCCAAGGGATGTGGCCTCCGCGAGCCAGCGCAGGCCGGCGGCCTCCCAGGCGATCGAGCGGGCCGGCGCGTCGGGTGAGTGTTTCCGGAAGACCGCCACGTGCCCATCCTCGCCGTCCCTCGCTCGGGAGTGGGTCGGGGCCGTGATGGGATGAGCGACATGTCGACCGCGGACCCGCTGGACTCCCACGCTTCGGGGGCTCGCAGGCATGGTCGGCGGACCGGGATCCTCCTGGTCACCCTGGCCCTCGGGGCGTTCGTGCTCGGTCGGGCGATCCGGGCGACGCCGGGGGAGCCGGCCTTCCTCGGCTGGACGGCGCTGCTGGCCTGCGTGTGGGCGGTCGGAGCCCGCTGGGCGGGCCCGCTGCGTGCGGGTCGGCTCGGCCTCGCCGGAGTCTCCTGGCGTCGCGCGGGCCGCTCGCCGTCGGCCGTGGTCCTCCCGCCGGTCGGTGTGGCGTTCGTGGCGGTCATGCTGCCCGTGGCCTCCGGGCTGCTGCTCGCGCGAATCCCGCCGTTGCGCACCTGGCTGGAACCGCTCGTGGACCAGGCCGGGACGGGGTCGCCGTCGTTCCGCGTGGCACTCGTCCTGGTGACCCTGCTCGCGGGGATCGGTGAGGAACTCTTCTTCCGTGGCGCCGTCTACGCGGCCGCCCTGGACCGGCACCCGGTGGTCGTGAGCACGGCCGTCCACGCGCTGGTCACGCTCGTCGCCGGCAATCCGCTACTCGTCGTGGCCGCCGTCGTGCTCGGCGTGCTCGCCGGCGGACAACGCCGACTGAGCGGCGGTGTCGGCGCGCCGATCCTCGTCCACCTCCTGTGGTCGGTGGGCATGGTCGTGCTCCTGCCCCCGGCCGTCGCCGCGTGGGGCTGAGGACCCGCTCCTGCGGGCGTCAGTCGCTGTCGGCCGCGGTGTGGCAGACCGCCTCGACGTTGTTGCCGTCGGGGTCGCGGACGAACGCCCCGTAGTAGCCCGGGTGGTATTCCGGCCAGAGCCGCGGGGCATGCAACTGTTCGGCGCCCAGCTCGACCGCCGCCGCGTGGAAGGCCCGCACCGTGGCCGCGTCGGGGGCGGTGAAGGCGATGTGCGTCTCGCGGTTGGGCCCCACGCCGTCGAAGGTGCTGATCCAGAACGCCGGCGAGTCGGTGCCGTAGCCGATCGCCACCCCGAAGTCCATGACTCGGCGATGGCCGAGCACTGCGAGCACGGCGTCGTAGAAGCGGGCGGCCGCGGGCAGGTCGGCGCAGTTGATCCCGAAGTGGTCGATCATGCGCCCACGGTATGCCGTCGCACCGACAGCCCTCGCGGCACGGGCTCGACCGCGCGAGGCGGGGCGCACGGCATACACTCGGGGACGGACGAGTCGGTCAGACGGTCGCGTCACCCGGTGCGAGCCGGGTGCCGAGGAACGTCCGGGCTCCCCAGGGCAGGGTGGTGGCCAACAGCCACCCGGAGCGATCCGCGGGACAGTGCCACAGAAAGCAAACCGCCCCGGTATGCCGGTCCGCCGGCACCCGGGGTAAGGGTGAAACGGTGGTGTAAGAGACCACCAGCGGCCGGGGTGACCCGGTCGGCTCGGTAAACCCCACCCGGAGCAAGCCCAGACAGCAGGCGTTCGAGGGCGGCCCGCCCGAGTCTGCGGGTAGGGCGCTGGAGCCGGTCAGCAATGGCCGGCCGAGATGGATGACCGTCACCGCGACGGGGTCGCTTCGGCGGCACCGTCCGGGACAGAACCCGGCGTATCGACCGACTCGTCCACCCTCGGTCGGCCGGGGCATCGGCATGGATGCCGCACAATGGAGCGGTGACCTCGACGCGGACCCCGGCCGGCCGGCTCGCCGTCGCCCGCACCGGCCTCGTCGTGGGAGTCCTCGTCGGACTCAACCTCGCCGACCATCTCCTGCACTGGGACACCCTGTGGCTCGGTCCGCTCGGCGCCCTCGCCCTGCTCGGCTACGCCCGCTGGTCCGGCCTGAGCTGGGCGGAGCTGGGGCTCGCGCGGCATACCCATGGCCGTGGGATGCGCTGGGGGCTCGCCGTCGTGGGCGTCGTCGCCGTCGTCTACGCCGTGGGCGTGGCGATCCCGCTCACGCGCACGGCCTTCCTCGACGTCCGCTACCACCTGCCCAGCGCGAAGGCCTTGCTCACCGCGTTCGTCGTGATCCCGCTCGGCACGGTGCTGCTCGAGGAGGTGGCCTTCCGCTCGGTGCTCTGGGGGATGCTGCACCGGCACGCCCGCACCGGCTGGGTGCTCGCCGGCTCGTCGGTGCTCTTCGGGCTCTGGCACCTGCTCCCGGCGATCAGCACGGCGTCGAGCACCGCCTTCGGTGCCGTCACCGGCGGGCTGGGAGCCAGCGGGCCGCTCCTCGCGGTCGCGGCCACCGTGGTCTTCACCACCGGCGGAGGCCTCGTCGCCGGCGAGCTGCGCCGACGCAGCGGAAGTGTGCTGTCCAGCGTCGGGATGCACTGGGCGACCAACGGCCTCGGGGTGCTCGTCGGAGTGTTGGCCTGGCGGTTGGTCTGAGCGCCCTGCAGGCCCTGCGCCGGCTCGTCGGCGATCCGGAGGCGGACTTCCACGAGGGGCAGCGCGAGGCGATCGAGGCACTCGTGCAGGACCGCGGCCGGGTGCTCGTCGTCCAGCGCACCGGCTGGGGGAAGTCCGCGGTCTACTTCGTCGCCACCAGCCTCCTGCGCGAGGCCGGGGCAGGCCCGACCGTCATCGTCTCGCCGCTGCTCTCGCTCATGCGCGACCAGATCGCCGCGGCGACCCGCGCCGGCATCCGTGCCATGACGATGAACTCGGCCAACGTCCTGGACTGGCCCGATGTCGCCGCGGCCCTCGCCGAGGACACCGTCGACGTCCTGCTGCTCAGCCCCGAACGGCTCAACAATCCCGCCTTCCGGGCCGAGCAACTGCCCGACCTCGTGCGCCGTGCCGGGCTGCTCGTCGTCGACGAGGCCCACTGCGTGAGCGACTGGGGGCACGACTTCCGGCCCGACTACCGGCGGATCGTCGAGGTGTTGCGGGCGATGCCGACCGGCACGCCCGTGCTCGCCACCACCGCGACTGCCAACGCCCGCGTGGTCGCCGACGTCGAGGCCCAGCTCACCGTCGGCGGAGTGTCGGTGACGACGATCCGCGGGGGACTGGCCCGCCCCAGCCTGCGCCTCGGCGTGCTGGCGACCCGGGGCGATGCCGAGCGGATCGGCTGGCTGCTCGCCCACCTGGGGGAGTTGCCCGGCAGCGGCATCGTCTACGCTCTCACGGTCGCAGCCGCCGAGGACGTCGCGGCCACCCTCGCGGCTGCCGGCCATCGCGTCGCGGCATACACCGGGCGCACCGACCCGGCCGAGCGCGAGGCACTCGAGGCGGCGCTGCGTGGCAACGAGGTGAAGGCGCTGGTGGCGACCTCCGCGCTGGGCATGGGCTTCGACAAACCCGACCTCGGTTTCGTCGTCCACCTCGGCGCGCCGAGCTCCCCGGTCGCCTACTACCAGCAGATCGGGCGCGCCGGCCGGGCCACCGAGCGGGCCGACGTCCTGCTGTTACCGGGTGCCGAGGACCGCGAGCTGTGGGCCTACTTCGCCTCCGTGTCGATGCCCCGTCAGGACCAGGCCGACGCGGTGCTGGCCGCGCTGGGCGCCGCGGGCGGGCCGCTGTCGACCGCCGCACTCGAGACGGCGGTCGACGTGCGGCGCACCCGGCTGGAGCTGCTGCTCAAGGTCCTCGACGTCGACGGCGCGGTGAGCCGGGTCCGCGGCGGCTGGGTCGCGACCGGCGCTCCCTGGCGCTATGACGCGCAGCGCTACGAGCGCGTCGCCGCCGCCCGTCGCCACGAGCAGGGGCTCATGCTCGACTACGAGGCGACCGGCGAATGCCGGATGGCCTTCCTCCAGCGCAGCCTCGACGACCCGAGCGCCGCCCCGTGCGGACGCTGCGACACCTGCACGACCCCCTGGTATGCCGCCTCGGTGCCGGACGCGGCGCGGCTCACCGCCGGGGCGGCCCTTACCCGGGTCGGCGTGCCGCTCGAGCCGCGGGCGCAGTGGCCGACCGGCATGGACCGGCTCGGGGTGGGCGTGCGCGGGCGGATCGCCGCCGACGAGCAGGCTGCCGAGGGTCGGGCGCTCGCGCGGCTCAGTGACCTCGGCTGGGGGCAGCGGCTGCGCAGCCTGCTGCAGGCTCCCGACGCCCCGGTGCCGGACGAGCTCGTCGACGCCGCCGTGCGGGTGCTCGCCGGCTGGGGGTGGGAGCAGCGCCCGGTCGCGGTCGTCGCGATGCCCTCCCGGCGTCGGCCCGAACTCGTCGGCTCGCTCGCAGACGCGCTCGCCCGGTTGGGGCGACTGCCGTTGCTCGGCTCGCTCGAGCTCGTCGGCCCGGGGCCCACGGGGGAGCCCGGCGGAAACAGCGCCTACCGGCTCGCCGGGGTGTGGGAGCGGCTGCGGGTGGGCGCCGAGCTGGGAGGTCGGCTGCACGGCATACCGGGTCCCGTGCTGCTCGTCGACGACTTCGTCGACTCGCGCTGGACCCTCACGGTCGCCGCCCGCGAACTGCGCCTGGCCGGTGCCCCCGAGGTGCTGCCCTTCACCCTCGCCCGCGCGGGCTGACCTGCACCGACCACCGGCGCAGACCCGGTGCGGACCCGGTGCCTGGGTTCGGCCGGGGAGTATCTGCGGCGGGCAGGTCGGCTCCTCCTGCACGAGTCGCACACTCGCGGCCCCCCTCTCCCCTGCAGGAGTCCCCATGCCCACCGTCACCGTCCAATACCGGCTCATCAACAGCGCCGGACACCACCGCCAGCCGCGGACCGGCCCCACCTGGACCGCGCTGCCCGGCGGCTCGACCATCCCGGGTCAACCGGGGGCCGACGCGACGGCCGACGCCATCCCGGTCGAGGGTGCCACCTTCCTGTTCTGGAGCGCGTCGGACGGCGAGGGCGGGAAGGCGACGACCAACCAGCACGTGAGCCAGACCATCGGCGCGAACCCCCTCTCGCTCGTCGCCTGGTATCTGCCGGTCGGTGGTGACGGCACCGGCGGCCCGGCGGTCCTGCTCGATGCCTTCTCCCTCACCATTGGCGACTTCGTCGACGACGACTTCGTCACGGTGACGAGCAACCCCGCGCTCACGGCGCAGGCCAACGTCGCCGGCGTCGTTCCCACCGACGTGGCCCAGACCCTCGTCGCCAACGGCAACGTGCACGGCGGGGCCTTCGTCGAGTGGATCGGCACCGGCTCGGCGCTCGGCAGCACGCTCTCGCTCGCGGCCGGGATCTCGGGCTTCTCCATCGCCACCTACCGCACGAAGAAGATCGAGGTCGGTCAGATCGACCTCAACATCCGCGAAGGGTGGCTCATCTTCGGCGGGATCGCCTCCGACGGTGACGGATTCGTCATCCCGATCGGCGGCGGCCCTGGTGGCGGCCCGGTCGGTCCGTGGGGTCCGTTCGTCGCGCAGGTGGCCCGGCTGCTCAACATCGGGGTCTCCTCGGCCGCGATGGGGCGCGACGGGATCGAGCTGCAACGCAGTGCCCTCGGCAAGCTCGCCGCGCTCACCAAGGCGCAGACGGCCCAGATCGGCAAGCTCCAGGGCCCCGTGCGCTAGCCCCCGTCCGTGCGGACTCGGCCGGCCGGCATACCCCTGCGGTATGCCGGCCGGCCGGCTGTCCGGGACACCCCGAAGGCGCATTGTGCGCGGACGGTGGGCGGGAGGTCCGCGTGAATGGCTGCTCTGTCTACTCAGCCCGTGTGGCGGTCGGCGACGGCGCCCGCCGGCGGCTCGGCCATCAGCTCATCGCCGAGCCGGGTTCGCTCGTAGAGCACGCGCCGACCGCTGCGGCGCGAGGTCGTGAGGCCCGCGTCGGTGAGCGCGGACAGGTGCTCGCTCACGCCGGCCTTGGCCAGGCCGAGTTCGACCGCTATCTCGGTTGTGCTCGCCGGTATGCCGGCAAGCGAAAGGACGTCGGCGCGGGACCGCCCGAGCAGCCGGGCGACTCGGGCGTCGGCAGAGCGCCGCTCGTCCCACACCAGCGCGGCACCGCGGGCGGCGTAGCAGAGCACCGGAGTGCCCGACCCCCACCGGGCTGCGATCGAGGGCCACCGGAACACGTTCGGCACGAGCCAGAGCCCGTCCTGCGCGGTGACGTCGACCCGCTGCGGCTTGTCGATCCGGATCTTGTCGCCGGTGAACGAAACAGCCGGATGGAGCCCCTCGAGAGCCGCGCCGAGGCCGGCGGACGCCAGCCGCGCCGAGCGGTGTGCGATGTCGGCGCCGGCCACTGCCGCGAGCCGTGGCCACATCGGCGCGACGACCCCGCTCCAGAAGACCCACAGCTCGGAATGGGTCCGCTCGGCCAGCGCCCGTGGGGTGAGCGAGGCCGCGCTTGTCGTAGGCCTGGTCTCCCTCAGCCAGTCGAGGTCGTCGACCAACTCTGCGCGGGGAGTGCGCAGGATGCGTTCGAAGCTGGTCCGCGGATCCGTCGCCTCCGGCGCCGGAACGGGGAGGACGAGGCCCGGCATCGCCATGGGGTCGCCGAGCAGTTCGGCCAGCAGGCCGCCGAGGGGGACTCGCGCCTGTGCGACGACCGCCGCGAGCCGGCGGTGCACGACCTGGCTCTCCCGACTCAGCAGTGACTGGTAGGCCGAGACGGTCTCCCAGACCGGGTCGAGGACGTAGCGGACGTGGGCCAAGGCCGGCGCCTCCAGCCGGATCTCGATCACCGGCCCAGCATCCCAGCGATGGGGCCTGGGGGGACTGTTCGGTTCTCGCCGAATCGTGGACCGCGTGGACTCCTCGGCGGAGGGTTGGCCCGGTGGCGCGCAGCTGCCCGAGCGACCACGCCGCACTCATCGAGCAGGAGGACCCGCCGTGACCCATGACCTTCGCCGCCTGGCGATCACGCTGACCGCAGCCGCCCTCGCAGCCGCCCTCGCTGCGCCCGCAACGGCCGCCGCCGAGACCCCCGACGTCACCCATCCGCGGCCGCTGAGCTATGCCATCACGGCGGACCCCGCGAACGGACTGGAGGGGATCCACGTGACCCAGGAGGGCACGGCATACGTGACGAGCGTCTTCACCGGCGCGGTATTCCGTGGGGACACCCGCACGGGCGTCTTCCGGACCTGGCTGCCGGCTGGGTCGGACGGTCGCGACCACGCCACCGGCATCCATGTCGACCGCTGGGGGACCGTGCTGGTCACCGGCGCCTTCGACGGCACCTTCTTCCGGTATGCCGCCGACGGCACCTTGCTCGCGAAGCGCACTCTGGCGGGCGAGCACTTCCTCAACGACTTCGCGATGACTCGGGATGCGGTCTTCGCGACCGACTCGTTCACGAGCACGGTCTACCGCGCCGACCTGTCGGCCACCGCTCTGGGTGACTTCGTGCCCTTCGCCGGGCCGGACGCGTTCGGTGCGAAGGCGGAGTTCCTCAACGGGATCGTCGCGACGTCCGACGGCCGGTGGCTGCTCGTGGTCGACTGGTCGACGAACACGACCTGGCGGGTGGATGCCCGGACGGGCGAGGTCCGCGAGGTCGCGGTGGCTGGTGGGTCGCTCGGCGGTGACGGGCTGCTGCTGCGGGGCCGCACTCTCGAGTCGGTGCAGACCGACTGGGCGACCGAGGAGACGTTCGTCCGGACGGCCCAGTTCACCGGGGACTTCAGTGCGGCTGTCGTCGTGCGGGATTCGGCGCGGGTGTCTGCGGTCGAGGTCGGTCCGACGACGATCGCGAGGGACCGCGGCCGGCTGCTCTGGGTCGAGGGGCAGCTGAGCGACGAGACGCCGGACGTGCCCTATCGGGTGAGCGTCGTGCCACCGGCGGAGTGAGCCGGGTAGCGGGCCGGCTCACCGACCTGTGCGCACGGCTCCGAAGGCGAGCAGCGCAAGGGCGGCGGCATACGTCGCCATCACCCACACGCCGTGGCCGGGCAGCGTGAGCCGGGGCGCGAAGGCCTCGATCGCGATGAGCGAGTCGGAGACGAGGAAGAGTGCGCCGCCCCACGCGACCACCCGATCGGGGCCCAGCGCGAGCACGGCCATCGTCGTGAGGGCCGCGGCGTAGCCGACGACCGGCACGGCCAGCGGGCCGGCCGCGGGCAGACAGACTGCGAGCAGGGCCACCGCGACCAGCCCGTATGCCGTTGCCGCCCAACGCCGTCGGCCGCGGAATGCGGCACCACGCCACGGCCAGAAGGCGACGATCCAGGACAGCTGGGCGACGAAGAAGGCGCCGACCATGACGAGGAACCGGTTCGACCCGCCGTCCGGGACGAGCGAGGGGAGCAGGTCGCCGAGGAAGCACCACCCGAGCGCGACGAGCGCCCACCGCACGAGGCGCGGCCACGGCCGGGCCGCGAGGGTCGCGACGGCGAGCGCGAGCGCCGGGGCGAGCAGCCACTGGGTGACCGTGGAGACCCGGTGGGCGCCCTCGCCCACCCCCGGTAGCCGGGTGACGAGCATGACCGCCGCGAGCGCGGCATACCCGATGACGTAGCGGCGCAGCGGGAGGCGCGGCCGGGTGCCCGTGGTGGCGAGCGGAACGGGCACTGGTCAGCGGGCGCGGTGGCTGCGGTAGTAGCGCACGAGGGCCTGCGTCGAGGGGTCCTGGGTGGCCAGGGCGGCCTCGTCGCCGGCGACGGCCGGTTCGAGCGCCTTGGCCAGCTGCTTGCCGAGCTCGACGCCCCACTGGTCGAAGGAGTCGATCCCCCAGACGATGCCCTGGGTGAAGGTGATGTGCTCGTAGAGCGCGACGAGCTGCCCCACCACCGAGGGGGTGAGCGCGGGGGCCATGATCGAGGTCGTCGGCCGGTTGCCGGCGAAGACCCGCGCCGGGACGATCGCCTCGGCGGTGCCCTCGGCGCGCACCTCGTCGGCGGTCTTGCCGAAGGCGAGGGCCGCGGTCTGGGCGAAGAAGTTGGCGAGGAAGAGCTCGTGGACGTCGGTGCCGCCGTCGGTGAGCGGGTATGCCGGAGTGGCCACGGCGATGAAGTCGGCCGGGATGAGCTGGGTGCCCTGGTGGATGAGCTGGTAGAAGGCGTGCTGGCCGTTGGTGCCCGGCTCGCCCCAGAAGACCTCGCCGGTCGCGGTCGTCACCGGCGTGCCGTCCCAGCGGACCGACTTGCCGTTGGACTCCATGGTCAGCTGCTGCAGGTAGGCCGGGAAGCGGTGCAGTTGCTGGGCATAGGGGAGCACCGCGTGGCTGCGGGCGTCGAGGTGGTCGACGTACCAGACGTTGAGCAAGCCCATGAGGGCGGGCACGTTGCGGTCGAGCGGGGTCGTGCGGAAGTGCTCGTCGACCAGGTGGAAGCCGGCGAGCAGCTCGGCGAAGCGCTCGGGTCCGATGGCCACGACGAGGGAGGTGCCGATGGCGCTGTCGACCGAGTAGCGTCCACCGACCCAGTCCCAGAAGCCGAAGGCGTTGGCCGGGTCGATGCCGAAGGCGGCGACCTTGTCCAGGGCCGTCGACACGGCGACGAAGTGCTTGGCGACGGCGTCGGCGCGCGAGGCGTCGGAGCCGTCGATGGCACCGGAGGCGGTGAGTCCGTCGAGCAGCCAGGCGCGCACGAGCCGGGCGTTGGTGAGGGTCTCGAGGGTGGTGAAGGTCTTGCTCGCGACGATGACGAGGGTGGTCTCCGGGTCGAGCCCGGCGGTCTTCTGGGCTGCGTCGGTCGGGTCGATGTTGGAGATGAAGCGGCACTCGATCCCTTGCTGCACATAGGGTTTGAGCGCCTCGTAGATCATCACCGGACCGAGGTCCGAGCCGCCGATGCCGATGTTGACGACCGTCTCGATCCGCTTGCCGGTCACGCCCTTCCACTCGCCCGAGCGCACCCGCTCGGCGAAGGCATAGACCCGCTCGAGGACCTCGTGCACGTCGTGGTCGACGTCCTGTCCGTCGACGACGAGCGGCGGCCGTATGCCGGCCGGTCGCCGCAGTGCCGTGTGCAGGACCGAGCGGTTCTCGGTGACGTTGATCCGCTCACCGGCATACATCGCGTCGCGGCGGGCGGCGAGCTCGACCTGCTCGCCGAGCGCCTCGAGCGCGGCGAGGATCTCGTCGGTGAGCAGGTTTTTGGACAGGTCGACGTGCAGGTCGGCACAGTCGAAGCTCAGCCGGGTCGCCCGGTCGGGGTCGGCGGCGAACCAACCCCGCAGGTCGGGCGTGAGGTCGGCGTGTAGCCGGCGCAGCTGCGCCCACGCGGGAGTGGTCGTGGGGTCCACGGGGGCGGACGAGGTCATGGCGGTCACCTTTCGGCAGCGGCTGTCGCCCTCCCACCCTATGGTGGGCGGCAGGCTCGGTTCGTTCGGTCTCGGCTCATGCGGTCGAGGTCACCACACGGCGGCTGCCCATGCCGGTGTGGCCGCCCGACGCCGGTGGTCCTCTCGCGGCCGGCGACCGGGGCGGGTGACAGGGGCCCGCGCAGGTGGGCACACGGCATACGCTCGGGGCATGCGCCTCACCCACCTGGGCCACTCGTGTCTGCTCGTCGAGATCGCCGACCGGCGTCTCCTGCTCGACCCGGGAGCGTTCTCGGTGGGCTTCGAGGAGCTCACCGGGCTCGACGCGGTCCTGGTCACCCACCAGCACGCCGACCACCTGGACCCCGGGCGCCTCCCCGCCCTCGTGCGGGCCAACCCGAGTGCCCGGGTGCTCGCCGACCCGCAGAGCGCTGCGCTGTTGGCCGGCCTCGGTCTCGAGGTGACCCCGCTGCAGGCGGGCACCGACCTGCAGCTCGGCGACGTGACGGTCAGTCCGCGCGGGGAGTTGCACGCGTTCAACCACGATTGGATCCCCACGGTCGCCAACGTCGGGGTACGGATCGAGGCGGCGGGCGAGCCGGTGCTGTTCCACCCCGGCGATGCCTACGACGCCGCTCCGGGGGAGGTCGACGTGCTCGCGGTCCCCGTCAATGCCCCATGGTGCGCTGTGCGCGATTCGATCGCCTTCGTCCGCCGGATCGCCCCGCGTGCGATGGTGCCCATCCACGATGGGCTGCTCAACGAGATGCCCGGACGGACGCTCTATCTCTCGCACATCGCCAACAACGGCGGCGATGGGCTCACCCTGCACGATCTCGCCGGCGGCGGCTCGGTCACCCTCCCCTGAGCCTCCCCCTCCCGCATGTAAGCGCTTGAGTGTTGCCGATTTGACGCGACACGCCGGTGTTTCGCGTCGAATAGGCAACACTCAAGCGCTTACTTGCCCGAGAGGGCGAGTGTGGTCCACTCTCTCGGGCGGCGGGCGGCGGGCGGCGGGCGGCGGGCGGCGGGCGGCGGGCGGCGGGCGGCGGGCGGCGGGCGAGGGTGAGGAATCAGTCGGCGGCGAGGGAGGCGGCACCGATGATGCCGGCGGCGTTCTGCAGCGCGGCCGGGATGATCGGGGTCCGCAGGGACAGCAGCGGGAGGAACTTGTCGGCCTTGCGCGACACGCCGCCACCCACGACGAACAGGTCCGGCCAGAGCAGGTCCTCCACGTGGCGGTAGTAGCGCTGGAGGCGCTTGGCCCACCGCTCCCAACTGAGTCCTTCGCGCTCGCGGGCACTTGCCGCGGCTCGGGTCTCGGCGTCGTGCCCGTCGATCTCGAGGTGGCCGAGCTCCGCGTTGGGGATGAGCACCCCGTTGTGGATGAGGGCGATGCCGATGCCCGTGCCCAGGGTCGTGAGGATGACCAGACCACGCTGCCCCTGCGCCGCCCCGAAACGCGCCTCCGCCACACCCGCGGCGTCGGCGTCGTTGACGAGCAGACACCGTCGGCCGAGGGCCTGGCTGAAGATCTCCTGCCCAGGTGCGTCGATCCACGACTTGTCGATGTTGGCCGCGGTGCGGACGACTCCGTGCTGGACGACGCCCGGGATCGTCACCCCGATCGGTGCGTCCTTGGGCAGCCGGTCAGCCAGCTGGTCCGCGATCTGGTCGACGATGGCCGCCACGGCCTCCGGGGTGGACTTCGCCGGGGTGGCGATCTTCACCCGCTCGCCGAGTTGGACACCGGAGTCGACGTCGACCGGTGCCCCCTTGATGCCTGATCCGCCGATGTCGATGCCCAAGGCCACCCGTGCCGTCATGGGCTCATCCTTCCGCACTCGACGGGGCGACGAGCAGGTGCCTCTCGGAGAGCGGACTCACGGCAGCGTGAGGATCTCGGCGCCGGTCTCGGTCACCAGGATCGTGTGCTCGAACTGGGCCGATCGGCGCCGGTCGCGGGTGACGACCGTCCAACCGTCGTCCCACATCTCCCACTCGTGGCTGCCGAGGTTGAGCATCGGCTCGACCGTGAAGGTCATCCCGGGCTGGATGACCGTGTTGTATGCCGGCGCCGCGTCGTAGTGGGGGACGATGAGCCCGCTGTGGAAGGCGCTGCCGATGCCGTGGCCGGTGAAGTCACGGACCACCCCATAGCCGAAACGCCTTGCGTAGGAAGAGATCACGCGCCCGATCACGTTGATCTCGCGGCCCGGAGCGACGGCCTGTATGCCGCGGAGCATCGCCTCCCGGGTCCGCTCGACGAGCAACCGCGACTGCTCGTCGACCTCCCCGACGAGATAGGTCGCGTCCGTGTCGCCGTGCACTCCGCCGAGGTATGCCGTGATGTCGATGTTGACGATGTCGCCGTCCTGGAGGGGGCGGGCATCGGGTATGCCGTGGCACACGACCTCGTTGACCGACGTGCAGATCGACTTGGGGAAGCCGCGGTAGCCGAGCGTCGAGGGATAGGCGCCGTGGTCGAGGAGGAATTCGTGGGCGATCCGGTCGAGCTCGTCGGTCGTCACCCCGGGGGCGATCGCGGCGGCCGCCGCCGCCATCGCCTGCGCGGCCACCCGGCCGGCCACCCGCATCCGGTCGATCGTGTCCGCGTCCTTGACCTCGCTGCCCTGGAACCGTTCGGGGGCCGCCCGGTCGACGTACTCGGGCCGCGCGATGGTGGCGGGCACGGATCGGCGCGGGCTCACCTCGTGAGGTGTGACACGCGCGTAGGCAACCGGCATACGGCGGAGTCTAGGCGCGGCCACCCATCCGGGGGGCATACGGTGGGGACCGACGAATCCCGCAGGTGCACAGGAGGCTGCCGTGCAGTACTGGTACGACGTGACGACCGGTCAGGTGCAGACCGACGAGGATCGTGGCGCCGACGTCGACGTCCTCGGTCCCTATGACACGGCCGAAGAGGCCGCGCGCGCCCTCGAGACCGCGCACGAGCGGACCGAGAAGTGGGATGCCGAGGACCGCGCCTGGGACCAGCGCGGGGCCAGCCCCGAAGGGGAGTCCGGTCAGGGCTGACGGGCCCAGATCTCGTCCCGCTCGGCCCCGCTCCAACCGGGCAGGGCCAACTCGAAGTCCCCGCGCAGCGCCTGCTCCCGGGCGACCGCGTCGGCGATCGGGTGGAGCCGGCGGGTCGTCCCGGTCACCTGCACGAGCGTGCGGGCCACGAGCTGGTCGACCTGGTCCGCGCGGCGCTCGACACGATCGACCCACTCCGCTCGACTGACCATTCCACGAGAGGAAGGTCCGCCACCGCCCCGCGCTACTTGCGAGAGGGGGTGGGGCGGGTGAGTCGGGCGGCCCGGGTGCCCAGTCGGCGGGCCGCGACCCGGAGTGCAGCCCTCAGGGTGGGTCCGAAGCCGTTGACGGTGGTGAGGAGAGCGTTGAGTCGGTCGAGGCTGGCGAAGGCGTGATCCGCGCTCGCCCCATCGACGCCGTGCAGCAGTTCGATCCCGATGAATCCGGCGCTGATGGCCGAGGCCAGGTCGGCGCTGTCGAGCAACTCGCCCGCGGGGGTGGGAGCCACGACCCGGTCGAGGACCGCACGGACCTGCGCGGTCCACAGCCCGACGGCATACTTGCTCGCGCGGGCGAGCACGGGGTCGTGTTGCCCACCCGCCATCAGTTGGGCCATGACGGCAACGTGCCCGCGACGGCGTTCCTCGTCGTGGACTCGCATGCCGAACTCGAGGAGCTCGGCCAGCGAGGTCACCTGCGTGAAGCCCTCGGCATAGCGGGCCACACTGCGCTCGACGGCCTCGTTGGACGCGGCCTCGATGAGCTCGTTGACCGTGCCGAAGTGGTAGAAGATCAGGGCCTGGTTGACGCCGGCTGCCGTGCCGATGGCTCGAGCCGAGGCAGCGGACAGACCCTTGGTGCGCACGACGTCGAAGGCGGCAAGGCGCAGCCGCTCCTTGGTGTCCGCCGTGGATGCCATGGGGGCATCCTGCCGAATCCGGCGCCTCACGTGGTGGAGGTCGGGCATCGCGACCCTTGAGCGTGTGCTCAAACAGGTCTACTCTCCGTGTTGAGCAAGCGCTCAAACCAACGTCCGGCCCCCTTGGGAGGTCCCACGATGGACGCGGTGACAGGTGCCTTCAGCTACTCGGGCGCAGCGATTGCCGGCGAACTGGTCCGGAGGGGCCGCCAGGTGTGCACGCTCACCAACCACCCGGTGAACGACGCGGCGGCTCTGCCTCCCGAGCTCGCCGAGGTGAGCGTCCGGCCGCTTGCCCTCCTCGACCCGGATGCCCTGCGGGCCTCCCTTGCCGGGGTCGACACGCTCTACAACACCTACTGGGTCCGCTTCCCGCATGGTTCGGTCACCTTCGACACCGCGGTCGACGGGAGCGAGGCCCTGTTCGCCGCCGCGGCCGACGTCGGCGTGCGCCGGGTCGTGCACGTCTCCATCACCCACGCCGACGAGGCTTCCCCCTATGGCTACTTCCGGGGCAAGGGCCGGGTCGAGCGGCTCCTTCGCGAGAGTGGCCTGTCGTATGCCGTCGTCCGTCCCGCCATCCTGTTCGGCGGACGAGGCGTGCTCATCAACAACATGGCCTGGCTGCTGCGTCGCAGTCCCTTGGCCCTCTACGGAGGAACGGGCGCCTACCGGATCCGGGGCATCCACATCGAGGACCTGGCCAGCCTCATGGCCGACCTCGGCGAGGAGGGGGCCGACCGAACACTCGACGCGGTCGGGCCGGAGTCGCTCACATTCCGCGAACTCCTCACCCACCTCCGCTCGGCGGTCGGGTCCCGCACGGTGCTGTTGCCCGTGCCGGGTGGGCTGTTCCCCCTCGTCACCTGGGCGCTCGGGTGCATGCTGGGCGACAGGTTGCTCACCCGGGAAGAGTACCTCGCGATGGCGGGCGGCCTCGCCGATTCCGACGCGCCGGCCACCGGCAGGATCCGACTCACCGAGTGGATCCGCAATCACGCCGCCCAATTGGGCCGATCCTACGCCCACGAACTCGATCGGCACTTCCGCCCGGGCCCGGCCTTGAACGAACTGGTCCGGGCCGGTCTCGAACAACCCGAAAGGAGGTAGGGGACGCTCGGCCGGAGCTCACCATCACGGGAGCGCAGGGTGCCTGCGCCTCGATTCACGACAGGGGAAACAGATGGACCGCACCTCGCCCTACCTGAAAGTCACGCTCGTCGCCGTGCTCGCTCTGAGCGTCGGTTACGCCGCACCAGCCAGTGCGGACTCGTCCGGAAGGTCGTCGACGAGCGGTGCCGGGTCCGCTCCCGCGACGATCACCACGACCAGCGACGGGTGGATCGTCTACCCGTCCGTGCTGGACCGGATCGTCGTCTCGAGCGGCTCGAAGGCCAAGGCGCGCACGGAGGTCGTCCGGGGTAGGGTCGCCGACGGCGCCTGCCACCTGGACCTGTCCGGCACGGCGTCCGCGTCGGCTCAACTGCACATCGAGGAGTCCGCCTTCCAGCCCTCGACCTGCCAGTTCAAGGTCACCACGACGCCGCTCACCGCCTCGGAGTCCCTGGCCCTGGCCGCGACGGGCTCCACGTCCGGGGGCCTGTCCGTCTCGAGTGCGACCAAGGCTGCTACTCCCGGGGCGCAGCGGACGGCCGCGACGGCGGCTCCCGCGGTCGCCGCCGCCTCTGCCTATTCGGGTCACGTTCAAGGGCAGTGGTGGGATCCGATCAACATCAAGATCGCCCACCAGACGGTCAACATGGGGTGGAACTACTACGCCAGCCCCTACACCTGGTGGTCGAACACCTACGGGTTCGCCGCGTGGTTGCTTACGCCGACGAACATCTGGATCTGGGACGAGACCTACTACAAGGCCGGGTCGTCCAGCAAGAGTGGGGCGAGGTTCTCGGCCTACGCGAACATGCAGAACGACTCCTTCTTGTTCTGGGTGCTCTACAGCTTCGGAGCCGCGGGGTGGACCGCCTGTGGCTTCCCGACAAGCCCGACGGCGAACTTCTACTTCAACGAGTCGATCACCGCGGCCGGGAGCTACTTCAACTACTCGACGGGCGATTCGAAGAGCGGCGCCTGTACCAACCTCGTCCATCACGCCGCGAACATCGGCGGTGGCTACGCATGATCCTCGTGGCCGTGTGATGGACGCCCCTCGGACCCTCGTGGCGCTCGTCCTGGTGGCCGGGCTGGCCGGTTGTGCTGCCGCAGCACCACCGTCGGCCGGGACCTCCGCTTCGGCACGGACGACGGCGGCCGTCGACCGGTCCGATCCCGGGAGCGTGGCCGTTGCCTTCACCATGGCGGTCGCCGGCCAGGACTACGCGGCGGCAAGCACCCTGCTCGATCCGTCGAAACGAGGCATCCTCTCCGCACTCGCGCTGGGGGCGACTGGGTCAACCGCCAAGGCGTCGGGAAACCTGTCCAGCGGCCGACAGCAGATCGCGAACGACAGGGGAACCGTGGCATTGGTCGGCCGCCTGTGCCGAGAGGCGTCCGGGGCCCAGGCGCCGACCGTGCAAGTCCCCGACTGCATCGAGAATCGCGATCCCGACACGGACTCGCCGCTCTTCACGGCGCACGTCGTGCGCATCGACGGCCAGTGGTACGCGACGTTCGCGATGCCGACAGCGACGGGCAGCTCGTCGACGCACCCACCGTCCTGATCAGGGACTCGTCCGGTACGCCCCGACCGGACGGCAAGGGGCGGCGTGTGCGTGGGGAGACCCACGCACACGCCGCCTCCCGCATGGCGAGCCAGGTCCCCCCGCGTTGTGTAACCGGGCGGAAACACCGGTGGTGGAGGATCGACACATGGACCGTCAGCAAGAGTTCGTCCTGCGCACGATCGAAGAGCGGGACATCCGGTTCGTCCGGTTGTGGTTCACCGACGTCGTGGGCACGCTCAAGTCGGTGGCCGTCGCCCCGGCCGAGCTCGAGGGGGCCTTCGCCGAGGGGATCGGCTTCGACGGTTCGGCGATCGAGGGCCTCTCGCGCATCTACGAGGCCGACATGCTCGCCAAGCCCGATCCGTCCACCTTCCAGGTGCTGCCCTGGCGGGGCGAGAGCCCGGGCACCGCCCGGATGTTCTGCGACCTGCTCACCCCCGACGGCCAGCCGAGCTTCGCCGACCCGCGTCACGTGTTGCGTCGCGCGCTGGGCAAGGCCAGCGACCTGGGCTTCACCTTCTACACCCACCCGGAGATCGAGTTCTTCCTCCTGCACCAACCCAAGGGCAAGCGGATCACGCCGGTGCCGGTCGACGAGGCCGGCTACTTCGACCACGTCGCCCACGGCACCGCCCACGACTTCCGTCGCGCGGCGATCACCCTGCTGGAAAACATGGGGATCTCGGTCGAGTTCAGCCATCACGAGGGTGCGCCCGGACAGAACGAGATCGACCTGCGCTATGCCGACGCGCTCTCGACGGCCGACAACATCATGACCTTCCGGGCCGTCGTCAAGGAGGTCGCGCTCGGTCAGGGCGTTCTCGCGTCGTTCATGCCCAAGCCCTTCCGCGAGCACCCCGGCTCGGGCATGCACACCCATCTGAGTCTCTTCGAGGGCGACACCAACGCCTTCCACGAAGGTGGCGCCCCCTACCAACTGTCCCAGACCGGCCGGCAGTTCATCGCCGGTCTGTTGCGCCACGGTGCCGAGATCACCGCGGTGACCAACCAGTGGGTGAACAGCTACAAGCGGCTCTGGGGCGGCGGCGAGGCACCGGCATACCTCACCTGGGGGCACAACAACCGGTCGGCGCTCGTGCGCGTGCCGATGTACAAGCCGGACAAGGGCAACTCCACCCGGGTCGAGGTCCGCTCGATCGACTCCGCGTGCAATCCCTATCTCGCCTTCGCCGTCCTGCTCGCCGCCGGACTCAAGGGGATCGAGGAGGGCTACGAGCTGCCGCCCGAGGCGGAGGACGACGTCTGGCAGCTCACCGACGCCGAGCGCCGGGCGATGGGGATCGAACCGCTGCCTTCCTCGCTCGGCCGGGCTCTGGAGGTCATGGAGCGCAGTGAGCTCGTCGCCGAGACCCTCGGCGAGCACGTGTTCGACTTCTTCTTGCGCAACAAGCGTGCTGAGTGGCGCGAATACCGTCACCAGATCACGCAATTCGAGCTCGACCGCTATCTGACCCGGTTGTGACGACGGCGTCCGTGTGCTGCCCACGGACGGACGCGTGCGCGGGTGGCGCGGCATACCCGGCAGACTGATCCTGTGGTCGACCGGTCTCCCAGCGCGGTGGCGTCGCTCGCCCGGCTCGGCTTCGCCGAACCCGACCGGGCCGTCACCCTCCTGCGCGACCCCCTCGTCGTTCGCCTGTTCGCCCCCGAGCAGGCGGACCTTCCCGGATCCGGCGGCCTCTCCGACGAGGCGCGCCTGGCCGCGACCCGGGCCACCCGGGTCTCGTTGTCCGAAGGGCTCGCCGCGGCCGCCGACCCCGACCTCGCCGCACTCGGTCTCGTGCGGCTCGCCGAGGTGGTCCACGGACTCGGTATGCCGGTCACCGCGGACTCCGCGCGCGGCCCGGCCTGGGACGAGCGGGCGCTTGCGGACCTGCTGGCGACCGACACACCTCGGCGGCACCGGCTGCTGGTCACCCTCGGCGGTTCGCGCGCCCTCGTCGACCACCTCGTGGCCCATCCCGAGCACTGGCCGGTCGCCGCCGACGCGGTGCACGTGACCGGGGACCGGTTGCGCGAAGCCCTCGTCCGGGCGGTCTCCCCGCAGGCGCGGGGTGACCACACGGCATACGACGCCCTGCGGGTGGCTTATCGCCGCGAACTGGTCCGGATCGCCGCCCTCGACCTCGCCTCACCCGACCCGGTCGCCCACCAGCCCTCGGCGGCCGAATCGCTCGCCCAGCTCGCCGAGGCCGCCCTCGAGGCGGGGCTCGCGATCGCCCGGGAGGAATTCGGCCCCGGGCACGAGGACTGTCGGCTCGCGGTCATCGGCATGGGCAAGACCGGCGGCGGGGAGCTCAACTACGTCTCCGACGTCGACGTGATCTTCGTGGCCGAGCCGGCCGAGGGGGTCGAGGAGGAGCGGGCCCTCAAGATCGGTGCGGCCCTCGCGACCGCAACGATGAAGGCGTGCTCCGCGCAGACCGGGGAGGGCACCCTCTGGCCGGTCGACGCCGCGCTGCGGCCCGAGGGCAAGGCCGGACCGCTCGTGCGGACCGTGGCGAGCCACAAGGCCTACTACGAGCGGTGGGCCAAGACCTGGGAGTTCCAGGCGCTGCTCAAGGCCTGGGTGTCGGCGGGGGACCGGGAGGTGGGCCTGGCCTACAAGGAGGCGCTGCGCCCGCTCATCTGGGGCGCCGCCGGCCGGGACAACTTCGTCGAGGACGTCCAGGCGATGCGCCGTCGGGTCGAGGCGCACGTGCCCAAGGCCGAGGCGGCGCGTCAGCTCAAGCTGGGGCCGGGCGGCCTGCGCGACGTCGAATTCTCCGTCCAGCTCCTCCAACTCGTCCACGGCCGCCATGACGAGTCCCTGCGCTCGGCCACCACCCTCGAGGCGCTGCAGGCGCTGGCGAGCGGCGGCTACGTCGGGCGTGACGATGCGGCAACCCTCGACGCGGCATACCGTCTGCTGCGGACCCTCGAGCACCGGATCCAGCTCTACCGACTGCGCCGCACCCACCTCATGCCCACGTCCGCCGACGAGCTGCGCGTCCTGGGCCGTGCCCTCGGCCTGCGCAAGGAGCCGGCGAGCGCGGTCGTCGACCTCTGGCAGAGTCACGCCCGCGAGGTCCGGCGCATCCACGAACGGCTCTTCTACCGGCCACTGCTCTCGGCGGCTGCCCGCCTCTCCAGCGACGACATCACCCTCTCGGAGGCGCAGGCCCACGAACGGCTGGCCGCCCTGGGCTTCCGCGATCCGGCGGGCGCGATGCGCCATCTGCAGGCACTCACGACCGGGGTCTCGCGGCGGGCCGCGATCCAGCGCACCCTCCTGCCGGTCATGCTCGGCTGGTTCGCCGACGAGGCCGACCCCGACGCCGGCCTGCTCGCCTTCCGCCGGGTGAGCGACGAACTCGGGGCCGTCCCGTGGTACCTCAAGATGCTCCGCGACGAGGGCAGCGCCGCCGAACGGCTCGCCCACGTCCTCGCCCGCAGCCGGTATGCCGCGGACCTGCTCGTGCGCTCGCCCGAGTCGGTGTCGATCCTCGGGGACCCCGACGGATTGCGGGTGCGCAGCCAGGAGGCCCTCGCCCTCGTCCTGCGCAGCGCAGCCCGGCGCAAGGGCACCCCGGAGCAGGCGATGGCCGCGGTGGGGGCGCTTCGGCGGCACGAGATGCTCCGGATCGTCCTGGCCGACCTCACCGGCACGATCGCCCCCACCCAGGTCGGGGTCGCGCTCGCCGATCTCGCCGCGGCCACCATCGAGGCGGCCCTCGAGGTGGCCTGTGGCATCGTCGGCCGGCGCACCGCGGACGGGCTCCGGATCGACGTGCTCGTCGTGGGGATGGGCAGCCTCGGCGGGCGCGAGCTGAGCTACTCCTCCGACGCCGACGTTCTCGTCGTGCACCGACCGCACGAAGGCGTGCCCGACGACGTCGCTCAGCGACAAGGCGTCGCCGTCGTCCAGGAGTTGGTCCGCCTGATGGCCGCCACCGCTCCCGACCCGCTGCTGCTGGACGCCGACCTGCGCCCGGAGGGCAAGAACGGCCCGCTCTCGCGCAGCCTCGGCTCGTATGCCGCCTACTACGAGCGCTGGGCGCTCACCTGGGAGTTCCAGGCGCTCCTGCGGGCCCGACCGGTCGCTGGCGACCCCGACCTCGCCGCCGACTTCCTCGCCCTCGTCGACCCGCTGCGCCATCCCGCGGCGGGCCTGGACCCCTCCGACGCCCGGGAGATCCGCAAGCTCAAGGCCCGGGTCGAGGCCGAGCGGTTGCCCCGGGGTGCCGATCCCCGGACCCATCTCAAGCTCGGCCGGGGTGGGCTCACCGACGTCGAATGGACCGTCCAGCTGCTCCAGCTCCGGCACGCCGCCACGGTGCCGGGCCTGCGGGTGACCGGCACGATCGAGGGCCTCGACGCCGCTCACGCGGCCGGGCTGGTCGGCGACGAGGACCACGAGACGCTGCGCACGGCATACCGGTTCGCGACGGCGCTGCGCAATGCGAACATGCTGTGGCGAGGTCGGCCGGGCGACGCGGTGCCGCCGGACGTGCGCGACGCCGACGGGGTCGGGCGGATCGTCGGCCGGGAGCCCGGCACGGGGTCCGGCCTCGCCGAGGCCTACCTCCGTCAGGCCCGGCGGGCGCGCGCGGTCGTCGAGCGGCTCTTCTACGAAGCGTGATCGCGGGCCGCACGAGGGGCCTCGTTTGTGGTTCCCTTGGCGCGTGACCGTCACCGTCTTCCTCCTAGACGACCACGAGATCGTCCGCCGTGGCCTGCGTGAACTGCTCGAACTGTCCGGGGACATCGAGGTGGTCGGCGAGTCCGGTTCCGCGCAGGAGGCCGAGCGGCGGATCCCGGCCCTGCGACCGGATGTCTGTGTGCTCGACGCGAGGCTGCCCGACGGCTCGGGTATCGACGTGTGTCGCAACATCCGCTCGATCGACCCGACGCTGCGTTCGCTCATCCTCACCTCCTACGACGACGAGCAGGCCCTGCGTGCCGCGGTGATCGCGGGTGCGGCGGGATATGTCCTCAAGGACATCAAGGGCAACGATCTGGTCAATGCGATCCGGCGGGTGGCCGCCGGTGAGCAGCTCATCTCCGCCGAGGTCGTCGCCCGGGTGCGCTCGAGCCTGTCCGAGACGGCCGTCGACCCGCGGCTGCGCTCGCTCACCCCGCAGGAGCGACGGATCCTCGAGCACATCGCCGAGGGGATGACCAACCGGCAGATCGCCGAGGACATGTTCCTCGCCGAGAAGACGGTGAAGAACTACGTCACCTCGATCCTCGACAAACTCGGCATGGACAGTCGCACGCAGGCCGCGGTCTATGCCGCGACGCACCCGACCCGGGGTCGCGGCGGCCGCCGGAGCTGAGCGCGCGGACGGGATGCGCCCTGGTGAATGCCGGGTGTCCGTCCGATGAACGGGTGCTCGCGGTCACGGCTCGGTCACCGTGGGACCTTCGGCCCTGACGGGGGGCACCGAAGCCGACCGACGATGGCCGCGTGAGCACCGTACGACCGGTTGCGGGGGTCCCCTTCTTGGCGGGGCCCTCCGGTGACGTCGTGGCCGGCCTGCTCAACGACGGACACGCCGAAGGGGTGGCCCGCGCTGCGGTCGCCGAGGCGCGTCGCCGGGGGGCACGCCTGCGCTTCGTCCAAGTGATGGAAGAGGGACTGTCCGCGAAGGAGCGGGCCGACTCCGACCAGGCGACCTTCCGCGCCGCGGTCCGCGCACTGAGCGGATCACGCGGCATACCGTGCCGGTTCGAGGTCGTCACCGGCGACCCGACCGCGACCCTGCTCGAGCTCACCCGCTCGGCCTCGGCGATCGTCGTCGGGGAGGACGACGAGAGCGACCTCGCCCGCACCTGCCTCGCGCACGCCTGCTGCCCCGTCGTCACGGTCCCCTTCCACGCCGCCTGAGGCTCCACCGGACGTGCCGCCGCCCGGGGCAGGACAGGGCGGCGTCCGGACAACTACGATCAAGCCCGTGCACGTGAACGTCTCGGGGCTGCGCATGCCTCGTTCGAGCGAGTCGGCGACGATGTTGCTCGGCGCCGTGCTCGACGTGAGCAGTGACCTGGACCTGCACGAGGTGCTCACCCGCATCGTCCGCAGCGCCTGTGCGATGGTCGGCGCCCACTACGGAGCGCTCGGCGTGCTGCGACCGGACCACCAGGGCCTCATGGAGTTCGTCACCGACGGCCTGGCCCCCGAGCAGGTCCGGGACGTCGGTCATTCGCCGATCGGTGCCGGCATCCTCGGCCTGCTCATCACCGACCCCCGCCCGCTGCGACTGGCCAACCTCGCCGACCACCCGGCGGCGACCGGGATGCCGCCGAACCATCCCGCGATGACCAGCTTCCTCGGCACGCCCATCCGGGTGCGCGGCGAGGTCTTCGGCAACCTCTACCTCACCGACAAGGTCGGCGGGTTGGAGTTCAGCGAGGACGACGAGGTCCTCATCGTCGCCCTTGCCGCGGCTGCCGGGATGGCGATCGACAACGCGCTCATGTTCGAGGCTGCCCGTCGTCAGCAGCAGTGGTCGGCGGCCTTGGGCGAGATGGGCCGGGCCCTCATGTCCGGGCTCGACCCGCGCGAGGCCCTCGCCATGCTCGCCGAGGGCGCGCTGCACGCCGCCGAGGCCCAGCTCGCGGCGATCGCCCTGCTCGTCGACGGCGAGCTGGTCGTCGAGGCCGCCTGGGGGCTCGACGCCCACGCCGGGTCGATCGTCGGCACCCCGCTCTCGGAGCCGCACTGGATGACGGTCTTCGAGTCCGGCGAGCCCCTGCTGCTGCAGTCGCGGAAGGGGGAGTCGGCCGCCGAGTCGGCCACGGCTGCCCTGCGCGCCGCGGGTGGGCTGCCCGACTACGGCCAGACCGCCCTCGTCCCGATGACCGTCGGCTCGGGCAGCATCGGACTGCTCGTCGTCGCGTGGGACGACGAGGCGGCCCACGTGCCCTACGACGTCTCCGGTCCGCTCAAGCAATACGCCGACCAGGCGGCGGTCACGCTCACGGCGGCGAGCGCGCAGGAGGATCGCGCGCGGATGGGCGTGCTCGAGGAGCGCGAGCGGATCGCCCGGGACATGCACGACGTCGTCATCCAACGGCTGTTCGCCACCGGACTGGGGCTGCAGTCGGCCGCCCGTCTGGCCTCCCACCCGTTCGTCCAGGGCCACCTCATCGAGGCGGTCGATGAGCTCGACCTCGCGATCAAGGACATCCGCCGGATGATCTTCGCCCTTCACCAGGCCGAGGTCGACTCGCTCACCGAGGAACTCACCGAACTCGTGGCGGGCTTCGAGCAACCGTTGGGGTTCGCGCCCGTCCTGCACGTCCTCGGTTCGCCGGACGAGGTCGGCAACGAGGTGATCCGACTCGACCTGCTCGCGGTCGTCCGCGAGGCCTTGTCCAATGTCGCCCGGCATGCCCAGGCGCGCACTGTCGACGTCGAGGTGGCCGTGGCCGACGGATCGGTCCAGGTCACCGTCGAGGACGACGGGCGCGGCATGGCCGACACCGGCCGGCGCAGCGGTTTGGCCAACCTCACGGAGCGAGCCGTGCGGCATGCCGGTGCGCTCGTCGTGGAATCCCCGACCGACGAGCGCGGGGGCACCCGGCTCATCTGGCGGATCCCTCGGTCGTCGGCGGACTCGGTGGCCTGAGCGCCCGATGGACGGGCCTGCGCGCCAGCTACATCTGGACAGCCGAGCGATTGCGCTCGTCCTGGGCTGCACGCTCGTCTGGGGCATAGGTCAGCTCGCGGCCAAGGTCGCGCTGGCCGAGATCCCTGCGCTCACCCAGGCCGGTCTGCGGTCCCTCGGGGCGGGCGTGCTCGTGTTCGGTTGGACCCGCCTGCGTGGGGTGCCGCTCACCGAGCGGGACGGGACCTGGTGGCCAGGCCTGCTCGCCGGTGTGCTCTTCGCCGCCGAGTTCGCCGCGGTCTACAGCGCCCTGCGCTTCACCACGGCTGGCCGCACGACCGTCTTCCTCTACCTCGCCCCCTTCGTCGTCGCGATCGGGATGGCCCGGCTCGTGCCCGCAGAGCGGTTGCGAGGCCTGGGCCTGGTCGGCCTCGTGGCCGCCTTCGGGGGCGTCGCCGTGGCCTTCCTCGACGGCTTCGCGGGCTCGGCGGTCGGACCGCAGCAGTGGCTCGGCGACCTGCTCGCGGTCGGCGCCGCGGTGGGCTGGGGCGCGACCACCCTCGTCATCCGCGCGACGCCGCTCGGCCCGGCGGATCCGGCCAAGACCCTGCTCTACCAGCTGCTCGTGAGCGGGGTCGGCCTCACCGCCGCCGGGTTTGCCGTGGGGGAGCGGCCGCACTGGCCGTTCGGCGCGCTCACCTGGGCGGCCCTGGTCTTCCAGGTCTGCGTCGTCTCCTCGACCAGTTACCTCGTGTGGTTCTGGCTCGTGCGGACGTATGCCGCGACCCGGCTGTCCGCCTTCACGCTCCTCACGCCGGTCGTCGCCCTGCTCGCGGGGGCGCTGCTGCTGCACGAGTCGCTCACGCCACGCATCCTCGTCGCGGTCACGGGCGTCGCCCTCGGGCTCGTGCTCGTCAACCGGACGCCACGACGCCCGCCGCCGCCGGATCCTGGACCCCGGCGGCCAACCGGGTGACCTCGCCGAGCGTGCCGGCCAGACGATCCCGGTCGAGGGCCGCGGTCGTGGTGAAGCGGTGTATGCCGCCCCGCACCCGGTCGGTCTGCCGCGCGAGTCCGTCGAGGGCGACCCGCAGTTCGCGGAAGGCGTCGCGGAGCACGTCGTCGCCCTGCTCCACCCCGGCTCCGAGCAGGTCCGACCACGATCCGACGAGTTCGAGGACGCCGCGGACCGACAGCGCGAGATCCTCGACCCGCGCGGCATACCGGCCGGTCGCCTCCGCGTCGCGGGCGAGGTCCGCGTCCAGGAGTGAGAGCAACGCCTCGGCGACGCTCACGAGCGCACGCTCGGAGGCTCGCGGATCCTCGCGTCCGTCGGCGACCGCGACGACATAGCGGCCGACGGCCTCGGCCTGCAGTCGGGCGACGGCGCTCGCGAGGCGCAGCTGGGAGCGATGCCGCAGGACCGGCGCGAGTTCGTCGGTGACGATCCGGGCCTGCTCGACCGCGTCGCGCACCTGGCGGGTGAGTGCACTCATGACGATGTGCTCGTCGGTGCGGCGTTCTCCCCGCTCGACGGCGTCGGCGCGGCGCATCGTCGAGGCGACCGCGGTGAGCGCGCTGGTCAACCGCCGCACGTCCCGACCGAGGTCGGCGCCGATCTCGAGCGACTCCTCGAGGTCGCCGGCGAAGGCACCCAGCTGGTCGCGCAGGTCCGTGGCACAGGTGAGCATCGTCCGCAGCGGCCCGGCGACGTCGTCCCGATCGGCGAGGTCCGGCAGCGAGGAGCAGAGCTCCTCCCGGGCGGCCACCTCCGCGGGAACGAGGTCGAGCTGGAAGTCGGCATAGGAGACGAAGCCGTTGGCGCGCAAGGCGTTCGCGAGCTGCTCGGCCCCCAGTGTGGCCGCCTCGTGGCTGCTCACTCCGTCTGCGCGCGCAGCCAACTCGAACGCGCGGACGTCGGCGTAGAGGGCCTCGACAAGGTCCCGGGCCTCGGTATTGCAGGGGCGCGAGCGCACCGACAGGAAACGGTCCCCGATGGGGACGACGGTGGCGAAGGCGCGGTAGGTGCTGCCGTCGGCCGCGAGATTCTTCACGTAGGCGCACACGGGTTCGCCGGCCGCGAGCATCGTCCACATCGCCAGGAACACCGCTCCGGGCATGTCGGGGTGACGGATGATGTTGTGCGGCGACCCGAGCAGCTGCTCGCGGGAGAACCGGGCATTTCGGGTGAAGACCTCGTTGGCCTCGGTGATGACGCCCTTGGCGTCTGTCGTCGAGAAGAACAGGTCGTCGACGGGGACCTCGTGGACCGCGCCGGTGGGCGTGCGCGTCATCGTCACCTCGGGGAGAGTGGTGGGCGTGGCGTCTAGGCCCGAGCCTAGACGCGAGGACGCCGCGGCTGCGCGGGGTCCCGTCCACGCGGCCGCACACGCGGATGAGATGCGCCAACCGGCAGAAGACGTGCCAGCACACAGGTCGGCCCCCGATCCTGCGTCGCCGCAGATCAGGGGCCGACTCGTGACATGTGTCGTCAGATGTCCGAATCCGACCGACATCTTCCTCGGAGCTTGCTTCGCCGCGCTCTTTCGTCAGATGTCCGAATCCGACCGACATCTTCCTCGGAGCTTGCTTCGCCGCGCCCTTTCGTCAGATGTCCGAATCCGACCGACATCTTCCTCGGAGCTTGCTTCGCCGCGCCCCTTCGTCAGATGTCCGAATCCGACCGACATCTTCCTCGGAGCTTGCTTCGCCGCGCCCCTTCGTCAGATGTCCGAATCCGACCGACATCTTCCTCGGAGCTTGCTTCGCCGCGCTCCTTCGTCAGATGTCGAAGTACATCTCGAACTCGTGCGGGTGCGGACGGAAGCGGATCGGGTCGACCTCGTTCTTGCGCTTCCACTCGATCCACGTCTCGATGAGGTCCTTGGTGAAGACCCCACCCTCGAGCAGGAAGTCGTGGTCGGCCTCGAGGGCGTCGAGCACCTCGGGCAGCGAGCCCGGGACCTGCTTGATCTCGGCGTGCTCCTCCGGCGGCAGCTCGTAGAGGTCCTTGTCCACCGGCTCCGGCGGCTCGATCCGGTTGCGGATCCCGTCGAGCCCGGCCATCAACTGCGCCGCGAAGGACAGGTAGGGGTTGGCCGAAGGGTCCGGGATCCGGAACTCGATCCGCTTGGCCTTGGGCGAGGTCCCCGCGATCGGGATACGCACGCAGGCCGAACGGTTACGGGCCGAGTAGACCAGGTTGACCGGCGCCTCGTAGCCCGGGACCAGGCGGTGGTAGGAGTTCACCGTCGGGTTGGTGAAGGCGAGCAACGCCGGTGCGTGCTTGAGCAGGCCACCGATGTACCACCGGGCCAGGTCGGACAGGCCGCCGTAGCCGCTCTCGTCGTAGAACAGCGGCTTGCCGTCCTTCCACAGCGACTGGTGGGTGTGCATGCCCGAACCGTTGTCCCCGAAGAGCGGCTTGGGCATGAAGGTCGCGGTCTTGCCCAGGCCCCAGACGGTGTTCTTCACGACGTACTTGAACTTCATCATGTCGTCGCCGGAGGCCAGCAGGGTGCTGAACTGGTAGTTGATCTCCTGCTGGCCGGCGGTGCCCACCTCGTGGTGGCTGCGCTCGACCGTGAGACCGACCTCGTCGAGGATGAGGCAGATCTTGTCGCGGGTGTCGGCGAAGTGGTCGACCGGCGGGACGGGGAAGTAGCCACCCTTGTAGCGGGTCTTGTACCCGCGGTTGCCGCCTTCCTCCTCACGACCGGAGTTCCACGCGGCCTCGACCGAGTCGATGAAGTAGTAGCCCGCGTTCTGCTTGGTCTCGAACCGGACGTCGTCGAAGATGAAGAACTCCGCCTCCGCACCGAAGTAGGCCGTGTCGGCGATCCCGGTCGACTTGAGGTAGGCCTCGGCCTTGGCGGCGACGTTACGCGGGTCACGGCTGTAGGGCTCGTCGGTGAACGGGTCGACGATCGAGAAGTTCATGATGAGGGTCTTCTCGGCGCGGAACGGGTCGACGTAGGCCGTCGTCGGGTCCGGGATGAGCTTCATGTCCGACTCGTGGATCGCCTGGAAACCGCGGATCGACGAGCCGTCGAAGGCCTGTCCGTTGGTGAAGAAGTCCTCGTCGACACTCTTGGCCGGCACGTTGAAGTGCTGCATGACGCCGGGCAGGTCGCAGAACCGGATGTCGACGAACTTGACGTCCTCATTCTTGATGAACGCGAGGACTTCGTCAGCTGAGCTGAACAAACCAACCTCCTGTGGTGGGGCCGGGCGGCCGTGGCCACGTCCCGCTCAGGACCGCGAGGCGGTCCCGGCCGGCACGTGGCGACGACGCCTCGGTTGAGTGCTTCGACTCGACGTTAGGTGGCGCGGGTTTCCCGACCGTGTTGCCCATGTTTCACCCGCGTTACGCGCCGACCCGGCCGGACGGCATACCCGCTGGGACGTCCGGGACGTCCGCGTGGAGTCCGCGTGGAGTCCCTGCGGGGGGGCGGCGCGCGGCACGACACTGTGCCGGTGGTTAGGCTACTCGGGTGGTCGATCGCCGTGACGTCGCGTCCTGGCTGGACGGTCCCCGAGCACGTACCCAGGCTGCCGGGGAGTATGCCGGCCAGGGACTCGGGCTGCCCGCGGACGGACCCGGGTCGATCGCCCGGTTCGGCCGGCGGCTCGTCGCGATCTGCGTCGACTGGGCGCTGTGTCAGCTCATCGCGGTGGCCCTGCTGCATGCCCCGCTCGGTTCCGGTGGCGCCGGCAGCTTCGCACCCCTGCTCGTCTTCGCCGTGGAGAACCTCCTGCTGCTGCCCACCCTGGGCGCGACCGTCGGGCAGCGGCTGGTCGGTCTCATGCTCATGAACGTGGACGGTCGACGGGCCAGCCTCGTCCAGGTGGCGCTGCGGACCTTCCTGCTGTGCTTGGCCGTCCCCGCGCTCATCTGGGACCGCGACGGGCGCGGACTGCACGACCGGGCAGCCGCGACCGTCCTGGTCCGCCGGTGAGCCCCGCGGAGGAACTCGCGGCGCTCACCGATCTCGGCACCGTCCTACGGGCCGCCGCGGCGGGTGCCTTCCCGCAGTCGGACGGCGGCTGGGAGCGTGCGGGCCTGTGGCTGCGAGGCGTGGAGGCCGTGGTCGCGCTCACTGGCCACGCCTATCTCGCGGTCGGCCAGGACCTCGGCGTGGTCGAGCTGGACGCCCTGGGCGTCGACGGCTACGGCGGCGCCCATCATCCCCGGGTCGCCGAACGCATCCGCGGCTCGGGCTGGGCCGACACACTCGACGTCCTGCTCGTGCGCCCGGCCGGGCTGCCCGCTCCGAGCGGCGACACCCCCGACCTCGTCGCGCGCGAGGACCTCGCCTCGCACCCGCGGGTCGCGCTCGCCCGCCATGTCCGCTCGGGGGTCCGGGTCCTCGGTATGCCGTCGCGTCGGGCCCGCTCGCTCGTCACCCTCGCCACGGGGCTGGGCGGGCTGCCGGAGATCGGGCTCGAGGCCGAGGGAACCCAATCGGGCGCGCAACTGCTCGCAGCCGCCCTGTGCTGGGCCGAGCGTGGGCTCGGCGGCACCGACCCGCTCATCGCAGCCGTCCCGCCCGGGAACGCCCGGTCGCTGCGATTGTTCCTCGGTGAGGGCTTCGTGCCCGTGGGGTCGGTCCAGCTCTTCCGCCCGGAACGCCATCCCTGGGTGATCGACGGGCGACCCGGCGGCTGAGCACGGGAACTGGGCCCCGGGGGCTGAGCACGGGCGCTGGGCACGGGCGCGGCATACCCTCGGGGGGATGTATTTTCTGCCCGCGCGGCCCCCTCTTATCCGTGAATGCGTGCGGAGGTGAGGAGGCAACACGTGGACAGCGCTTCAGCGGGCCTCCGCGACTTCGTCACGTGGCCTCGGGCTTCGGTAGGGTCGGAGATGGACACGACCGGAAGGTGCCGATGGACCAGTCGACCTCCAGCGTCACCGACCTGGTGCGAGCCGCGGCAGGGGGCGACGAGCAGGCCTGGGGGCAGATCGTCGATCGGTTCGCCGGTCTCTTGTGGGCGGTCGCGCGGTCCCATCGACTCGACCACGACCGTGCCGCCGACGTCGTCCAGGCGACCTGGCTACGCCTGGTCCAGTCCCTCGACCGGATCGCCGAGCCCGAGGCGTTGCCCGGATGGCTGCTCACGACCGCTCGACGCGAGGCGCTGCGGGTGGCCACGGCCCACGGGCGGGAGGTGCTCGCCGACGGCGACGAGCGGCCCGAACGGGCCGACCCGGAGGCCGCCGAGCTCGATCTCGGTCTGCTCGCACAGGAGCGCGACGCCGTGCTGTGGGGGGCCTTCGGCCACCTCGGTGAGCGCTGCCGGGAATTGCTGCGCCTGCTCGCCGCACCCGAGGCGCCGCCCTATGCCGAGGTCTCGGCGCTGCTCGGAATCCCCGTGGGATCGATCGGGCCGACCCGGATGCGGTGCCTGGCCAAGCTGCGCGAGCTGCTGGCCCAGACGGGATACGACTTCGGGGAGTTCGCGGCCGGGGGAGGCCGATGAACATGCGACGGGTGGGGAGGGGTCGGCTCGATGAGTGACCTGATCGAGCGGGACGATGCGTTGGACCCGCAGGACGCGGCGCTGCTGGCCTGGCTGGGAGGGGTGCTCGCGGCCGTCGACCCCGAGCCGGAGGTGCTGCGGGAGCTGGGCCGGGCCGCATTCTCGGTCCGACGGGTGGACGAGGAACTCGCCGAGCTCGTCGCCGACTCGGCGTTGCTCGGCGGCATGGTCCGCTCGGTCACGCCCGGCCCGCGTCTGTTGAGCTTCGCCGCCGGGAACCTCGTCCTCGAGCTGCAGGTGACCGACATGCCTCGCGGACGTGCCGCCCTGGGAATGCTCGACGGGCTGCTCGAGGCCGGACCGGTCCCCGCCGACGCGCGAGTCGATCTGGAGACCGCCGACGCGCGCGTGGAGTCCACCGACGTCGACGAGGTGGGCCGATTCGCGTTCGACCAGGTGCCGGAGGGTCTCGTGCGGCTTCGCGTCGTCTCGGGGGCGCTCGATGTGACCACGGCCTGGGTGCGACTGGACTCGGCGTTCAGGCACCCCACGCCGTGAAGGCGGTCGCGGCGGCATACCGGTCGGGCTCGTCCCGATGACTGTCCCGCGACACCCGCGCCGCCGCCGCCAGTCCGGCGCCGGCGGCGAGTTGCCGGTGGATCGTGCGCATGACCGCCACGGTCGCCTCGTCGTTGACCGGGACGACGCTCGCGAGCACCTGTGCCGTGCCCATGCCGAGCAGGCCCGTCACCATCCCCAATCCCTCGTCGACACCGAGCGCGGCGGTGTCGCCGAGGTCGCAGGCCGACAGGATGAGGGTGCCCGGCGGCTGTCGCAGGGAGTCCAGGTCGTGCAGATAGAGCGGACCGTCGGACAGCCGCAACTCGGAGAACATCGGCGCGTCGCCGCGGAAGGCGCCGTGGGCGGCCAGATGCGCGAGCCGGGCCCCGGTGAGGGCCGCCAGGGTGCGCGCCACCGTGGCCTCTTGCGGCCCCAGCACCGTCGCCTGCGGGTAGGCCCGGGCCACGTCTGTGGCCTCGGAGGCCAGGGTCGTGAGGCCGGGTCCGGTGACCAGGACGACCGGCCCGTCCGCCGATCGGGTCGCGCGACTGGCCCTGACCCAGCTGCCGGCCGAGGGGGCCACCGAGATGGTCCTCGTCGTGAGCGCGGGCAGCAGCGACCAGGGGACCGCGTGCAGCGGGGCCGGCGGGACGACGACGACCCGCTCCGGAAGGCGGTCGGCGAGGGGCCCGAGGATCGCCTCCTGCAGCCGCGCCGCCACCCGGTCGGGCACCGGGCGACCGCCGAACGCTGCGCGACGCAGGGCGAACCGGGCGAAGTCCGCCTCCCGCAGGGCGATCGCCATCGGACCGACCTCGAAACGCCGGACCCGCCGTCGGTGCACGAGCAGCACGTGCAGGGTCCCGGAGACCTCGACGAGCGCGACGAGCGCGCCGTCGGCGATCGCCTCGACGAGGTCGCCGACCTCGTCGGGGCGCCGCACGCTGCGTCCCGCGGCGAAGGAATGGCGGGCGACCTGCCTGGCCGCCTGCTCGTGCTGCTCGCGTTGCCGGTTGAGGTATGCCGCGACCGCGGGATCGTTGGCCTCGGCGATCCGCCGCACGGCCTCCCGGGCGGCGGCCAGGCTGGCCCCCACCCGAGGGTCGGTCGGAGGTCGGACCGGCGGGGGCTGCAGGGTGACGGCGCGGGTCCGCTCGCTCCAGTGCAGGAGGGTCCGGGGCCGACCGGTCGCCAAGGCCGCCCACAGGGCGAGGTCGGTGAGTTGTCGGGCGTGATCGGTCGCGAGCGCACGCAGCTCCGGGTCGGCGCAATAGGAGCGCTGCTCCGCCAACGCCGCCAGGCCCTCCCGACACGCAGCGAGCACCGATCCGGGGCGGGCGGAGTGCTCCGCCCGACGGGCACGGGCGGTCGCCGCCAGCGCCCGGTCGAAGGCCGGGGCCGAACGCTGCCGCCGCGCCGCGGTGGCGAGGTGTCGGTCCGCGCCGGCGCGGTCGCCGCGGGCGGCATACACGTCGGCCGCGACGAGGCGGGCGAGCCGCACGGACGGACTCGATGCGGCGTCGAGGCCGGCCACCACCGCCTCGATCCGCGCCCGGTCGGCGGGTGCCGAGCGACCTGCGCTCAGCCGGGCCTGCACGCCGACGAGCACGGCGCGCCATTGCCAGTCCTGGCGACGCTGGGACCGGAACATCCTCCCCGCAGTCCGCGCCCGTTGCTCGGCCAGGTCGGTGGCGCCCTGCTCGAAGGCGCATTCGGCCGCCAACAACTCCATCTCGGCGCGCACGTGGGCCGGGGTCGAGTGCTCGTCGGCCAGGCGCTGCGCGAGCGCGCCGGCCTCCTGCACCAGCCGGGCCAGCAGCAACGTCGCGCATCGGTCGACCGCCAGCTCGGTGGGCACCTCCCCGACGGCGGCGAAGGCGGCCTCCGCCTCGTCCAGCACCGCGAGGGCGCGCGGGATGTGACCGGTGGCCGCGAGGATCCGGCCGAGGTTCTCGGTCGCGATGGCAGCCTCGAAGGTCTGCCCGTGCTCGAGGAACATCCGATGTGCGGTGCGCGCGAGGGTCTGCGCGTCATTCACCCGTCCGGTCGCCAGGTCGACCCAGCTGCGCGCGAGATGGGTGCGGGCCAGCCACAGCGGCTCGTCGGCCCCGCGCAACTCCCTTGCGACGGTCTGCAGTCCGGTGCGAGCCTGGTCGTAACGACCCAGCTGGATGAGGATCGCGGCCCGCCGATAGCCGACCTTGGCGCCGGTGACCCCGTGTGCTCGACGGGCGGCCTGCTCCAGCCGGGCCAAGCCCGCACGCGTACGACCGGACTGGACGAGGGCGACCCCCTCGCTCGCCTCGATGTCGGCGAGCCGGTTCGCATCGTCGGACTGCCGCGCCCACCGGCGGGCAGCCGCGAAGTGTCGCAGCGCGCTCGGATGGTCGCCCTCGTCCCGGCGGACGATGCCCATCGTCTGGTGGGCGACCGACATCCGAAAGGCGTCACTGCCCGCCGTGTCGGCGAGCGTCCAGGCCTTGGCCCGGGCGAACGCGGCATGCGGCTGGGCCAGCGCGAACGCCAACAACCGATCAGCCTGGGTGTGCGCGTCGCGCGCAGCTCCGGCCGTCATGGAGTTCACCCGATCACATGGAGGTATCGATGGGGAAGAAGCTCGACCGGAGTTCCGATGCGGCGGCGCGGGCGCAATCCTGGCTCGGCGACGCCGGACTGACGAACGAGCGGGTCCGCCAACAGGTCGACCAGATGGTCGACGGACTGCGTCGCGAGGGCCCGGTCCTGGTCCTGCGCGCCGACGGTGAGCCGTTGCCGGAGCGCGCGCAGTGGGGCGAGGCGGCATACGTCGTCCGCGGCGGTTCGGTGCTGCTCGATCCCGACGATGTCGGCACCGTCCGCGAGACCCTCAAGGATCTCCTCGAAGGAGACGGCACCGTCGAGCCGATCTTCGACGGCGTCGCACGGATGGCGGTCCCGGACCCGGTGCGGGCCGTGCGTACGGCGCAGGAACGGCTCAACCGACGGGCTCTGCACCTCGAATACGCCCTGCACGTCACCAACACGAGCTACTGCCCGGCGACCGAGCCGCTGCCGCCGGGCCGGCGCTCGCCGACGGGTCGGCGCTGGAGTTGCCCGCACTGCGACGGCCATGGCGTGAAGGTGGCCGTGGTCGACAGTGGTTTCGACCCGCTCGTCGCGTCGACCACAGCCTGGCTCGGCGGCGTCCAGGGGGACGCCGAGACGCTCACCGACCCGCTCGGCCCTTACCTCGGGCACGGCACCTTCATCGCCGGCGTCGTGCGGATGATGGCTCCCGCCGCCGAGGTCTACGTCCACGGCACCTTCCCGGTGTGGGGGGCCGAGTACGAGTCGACGATTGTGCGCAAGCTCATCGAGGCGGCTAAGTCCGAGCCGGACATCATCAGCCTCTCCGCGGGCACCACGACCCTCGACGACGGGGGCCTGTACTCCTTCGACGTCTGGTGGAAGCGGCACGCCTGCAAGAAGACCGTCCTGGTCGCCGCCGCCGGCAACAACGGCAACGACGTGAAGTTCTACCCGGCGGCTGCCGACTATGCGATCGGCGTGGGCGCGGTGGACAAGGACGGCACACTCGCGGCATACAGCTGCTTCGGCGAGTGGGTCGACGTCTATGCCCGGGGCAGCGACGTGGTCAACGCCTACCCCCGGGGGCGCTACCGCTACGTGCAGGCGCCGCTGCAGGGGACCTCCGACGTGCTGCTGCCCGCCGGCCTGGCGCGCTGGAGTGGCACCTCCTTCGCCACGCCGATGGTGGCCGGGGTGATCGCGGCCCGGATGACCGGTCAGCCGGGGACCGCGCCGGCGACGGCCGACACACTCGTCGCGCACGCCCACCAACACGCCTTCTCGGGCCTGCCCGTCGTGCGCAAACGCGATGCCGACGACTGACCCTCCCGCCCTGCCGGCTCTTGGAATGTAAGCGCTTGAGTGTTGCCGATTAGACGCCTCGGAGGCCCAAACGGCGCACAATCGGCAACAGGCAAACGCTTACATTCCGGAGGGGGATGGGCCGCTTCCTCGGCGCTGGCGCGCCTTCGTCAGCGGCCGCGCATGGCCTTGCGGTCGGGGCGAACCCTCGTCGGGTCGATGCCCTGGGGAAGCGGGACCTTCACCCCACCCAGGGCGCGCAGCCGCTTGTTGACCGCGGCGACCTCCTCCTTGGTGAGCACCGGCTTCATCCGCTGCACCCGGCCGGTGAGCTTGCGGATCGCCACGATCCCCTCGCCCTCGCCGTCGCCCACCCGGTAGGTCGTCACCGGGACCCCCGACGCGACCCGCTCGACCTTCTTGCGCTCGGCGGCGAGCAGTCGGTCGGCGCGCGCCTGCGGACCCTCGGCGACCAGGACGACGCCCGGCCGGCCGACCGCACGGAAGACGAGCGCCGAGTCGTTGAGGGTGCCTGCGCGGGCCGCCTCGATCGCCACCGGGTCGGCGCTGGTGAACCAGCCGCCCCGCAGTGACGTGAGCGCCGCCCCCGCGGCCCCTGGTTGCCCCTCGAGCCGCCGGTATGCCGCCCGCTCGGCTCGGCGGCTCATGACGATGGTGGCGGCCAGCGCCCCGAGCGGGATGCCGAGGATCGCGGCGTAGATGAGCCCGGCCGTGCCGAAGAACAGCCCGATCCCCATCGCCACCGCGAGGGTGACGACGAAAGCGAGCAGCATCCACCACCCGATCTGCGGATCGAGGGTGCGCGACTGGGTGAAGACCTCGCGCATCTGGGCGATCCGCCCGGGCTTCTTGGGGGAGGCTGCCTTTGCAGGCGAGCCCGGCTTGGCGGGGGTGTCCTTGGCCATGGGGGTCAGGATAGTGGCGCAGTCGAGCCCGCTCGGGCCACGAGGGCTGCGGCCTCCTGGCGGGCCGGTTCGTCGGCCCCTTCGCCCAGGTGCGCGAGGTGCTCGGGCAGCGGTCGGCCGGCGGCCCGCATCGCCTGCACCCACAGCCGCCCCGCCCGGTAACTCGACCGCACGAGCGGCCCGGCCATCACCCCAGGGAAACCCGCGTCCCGCGCGACGTCGGACCAGTGGAGGAACTCCTCCGGCCGCACCCACCGGTCGATCGGGTGGTGCCGGGTCGAGGGACGCAGGTACTGGGTGATCGTGAGGATGTCGCAGCCGGCGTCGCGCAGGTCGTGGATCGCCGCCTCGATCTCCTCGGCCTCCTCGCCCATGCCGAGGATGAGGTTGCTCTTGGTGACCAGTCCGGCTTCACGGGCCATCGAGATCACCCGCAGCGACGTGTCGTAGCCGAAGGCCGGCCGGATCCGCTTGAAGATCCGCGGCACCGTCTCGAGGTTGTGTGCGAAGACCTCGGGCCGGGCGTCGAAGACCTGCCCGACGAGCTCCGGACGGGCCCCGAAGTCCGGTGGGAGGATCTCGACCCCGGTCGAGGGGTTGAGCTCGTGCACGGCCCGGACGGTCGCGGCATACAGTCCGGCGGCGCCGTCGGACTGGTCGTCTCGCGCGACCCCGGTGATCGTGCTGTAGCGCAGGCCCATCCGCCGCACCGACTCGGCCACCCGCCGCGGCTCGTCCGGGTCGAGCGGTTGCGGGCGGCCGGTCGCGATGTCGCAGAAGTCGCACCGCCGGGTGCAGGTGTCACCGCCGATGAGGAAGGTCGCCTCGCGGTCCTCCCAGCATTCGTAGATGTTGGGGCAGCCGGCCTCCTGGCAGACCGTGTGCAGTCCCTCGCCGGTCACCATCGAGTGCATCCGCGTGTATGCCGGCCCCATCCGGGCCGTCGTGCGGATCCACTCGGGCTTGCGCTCGATCGGGGTCTCGGCGTTGCGCGCCTCGACCCGCAACATCCGTCGTCCCTCGGGTGCGATGGTCACTGGGTGAGTCTACGTGGGCCTTCCGGCCGAAGGTGTCGGATGCCGGCTGGGGAGTCCTCGAGCACCCCGGTCACACGGCGGCCGCCGTCCCCGACGGAGCTCGCGGCCCCGGCTGGAGGGATAGTCAATCCTGTTGCGGGGGAACCGAACTCGGGCGCAGAGTGGGCAGCAGGTCACCGAGGTGTTTCTCCACGTGGGGGAGCACCTCGCGGACGGGCACGTCGCGGCGCAGCTCGGCCGAGAGCGACGTGACCCCCTTGCCGGTGATACCGCACGGGACGATCACCGTCGCCCAGCGCAGCGAGGGATTGCAGTTGAGGGCGAAGCCGTGCATGGTCACCTGCCGGCTCACCCGGACACCGATCGCGCCGACCTTGCGGTCGGGGCGGCGCACCGGGTCGGCGGGGTCGGCGAGGATCCACGCTCCGCTCTGGCCCTCGACCCGACCCGCGTCGATGCCGAAGTCGGCGCAGACCCGGATCATCATCTCCTCGAGCATCCGGACGTAGCCGACGACGTCGATCGGCGCGGGCAGCCGGACGATCGGATAGCCGGTGATCTGCCCCGGCCCGTGCCAGGTGATCTTGCCGCCACGGTCGACGTCGATGACCGGGGTGCCGTCGATCGGTCGCTCGTGCGGCTCGGTGCGCTTGCCGGCCGTGTAGACCGCCTCGTGCTCGAGCAGGAGCACCGTGTCGGGGTCCTCGCCGGACACGACCCGGGCATGGACCTCGCGCTGGCGCTCCCACGCCCAGACGTAGTCCACGAAGTCGGGGTCCAGACCCAGGTGGACGACACGCATGGGCCCCACCCTACGCGGCCTTCACGTGGGTAGGCTCTGGCCCGAGAACCAGCCGCACCGCACGCAGGGGGTATGCCGCATGGCCCGGGTCGGCATCGTCGGCTACGGCCTGGCCGGGGCCGGCTTCCATGTCCCGCTCGCCCGGGCTGCCGGCCTGGAGATCGCCGGGGTCGTCACCCGGGCCCCGGAGCGGGTCGCCCGGGCAGCGGCCGACCTGCCCGACGCGCAGGTCGTGCCCGACCTCGAGACCCTCCTGGGGCTGCCCGAGCTCGACCTCGTCGTCGTCGCCTCGCCGAGCGGCTCGCACGTCGAGCATGCCCGGAGCGTGCTCGCGGCCGGCATCCCCGTGGTCGTCGACAAGCCGCTCGCGTGCGAGGCGGGGGAGGGGGCAGCTCTCGTCGAGGAGGCGCGGCAGCACGGCATACCGCTCACCGTCTTTCAGAACCGGCGCTGGGACCCGGAGTTCCGCACCGCCCTCGACCTCGTGCGCTCGGGTGCCCTCGGCGACCTGCACCGCACCGAACTGCGCTGGGAGCGCTGGCGCCCCCGGTCTCTCGGGCGCTGGCGGGAGACGCAGAGCGCGGCCGAGGGCGGCGGCCTGCTCCTGGACCTCGTCACGCACCTCGTCGACCAGGCGGTGGTCCTGCACGGTCCGGTGGCCACCGTCTACGCCGAGCTGGCCGCTCGGACGACCCATGCCGAGGACGACGTCTTCCTCGCGCTGCGGCATGCCGACGGCCACCCGACCCACGTGTTCGCCAGCTCGGTGGCCGGAGCGAGCGGCCCGCGGATGCGCATCGGCGGCAGCGCCGGCACCTTCGTGCTGGGCTCGGCGGGCACCGAGGGGACGAGCTTCCCGGACGCCGACGGCGGGCCGGGGCAGCACGGCTGGCTCGTGCGGGGGGCGGACCGCGAGCCCGTGACGGCCCGGGCCGCAGACCCGGCCGACTTCTACCGGCAGGTCGCCGCCGCCCTCGCGAGCGACCACCCGCAGGCGGCCATGCCGGTGGATCCGCGGGACGCGGTCCACGTCCTCGCGGTCCTCGATGCCGCCCGGGCCAGCGCGGAGGCGGGTCACATCGTCGAGGTACGCACTCCCGACTGCCAGCCGGGGGTGGCGCCGGCGTGAGCCCTGTGGACGAGCAGATCCGGTTCCGGCCGCGATCAGGGAGGATGGGCCGGTGACCGTGCCCACGCCCGGCCCCGGTGCGCCTCTTCAGGTGCCCGGCTTCGAGCTGTCCGAGCTGCTCGGCGTCGGTGCGACGAGCACCGTGTGGTTGGGCACCCGCACGTCGACCGGCGAACGGTTCGCCGTCAAGGTCATCCGCACCGAACACCTGCACGTCGGGCAGCTGCTCGAGTTGTCCGACCGCCTGGCCGCCCTGCTCGGTCGGGTCGGCCACGAGCACCTCGTGCGCCTGCACGAGGCGCACCCACTCGCCGATGGTTCGGTCGCCCAGGTCCTCGACCTTGCCGACGGCGGCACCCTCACCGAACTGCTCGCTGCCCGGGGACGGCTCGAGCCCGGCGAGGTCGCGACCATCTGCACGCCGATCGCCGGCGCGCTCGCGGCCATCCACGCCGCAGGAGTCGTCCACGGGGGCCTCACCCCCGACAAGGTGCTGTTCACTCGCGAGGGCAAACCATTGCTCGCGCTGGGGTCGGCTGCCCGGCTCGCCGAGGAGCGGCATTCCCCCACGGTTGCGGGTGCGTCCGGCTTCCTTGCCCCCGAGCTCCTCGCCGGTGACCTGCCCAGCCCCGCGAGCGACGTCTACGCACTCGGCGCCCTCGTGTGGTTCGCCCTCACCGGGCGGGCCCTGCTGCCCCAGCCGGGATCCTCGCCGCAGGCCGCCCCGGTCGCGCTCTCACCGGCCGCCGACGAGGCCACGCCGGTGGTCGGGTCCGCGTTCGCCCCGGTCGTCGCACAGTTGCTCGCCGCCGACCCGCGGGTGCGCCCGGAAGCCGACGAGGCCGCGATCGCCTGCTACGAGGCGGCCGACCCGCGCCCGGTCCGGCTCGTGCCTCGGCCGGCCCCCGTCCCGGCTCCTCCCGGGGCCGGCGGGCCGTCGCCTGTCCCGCCGATCGCGCCGTCGGCCGGCACCGTCGAGTCCCCGGCGGCTCCCACCGCCGCCAACGCAGGCACCGCGGGCCCTGCGGGGCCCTCAGGTATGCCGCCCGCGCACCCCGCCGCGCCTGCCGTTGGGGTGCCCGCCGTCAGCCAGGTGCCGACGCCCACAGGGAGGCCAGGCCCTGCGGCTCCCCAGCTGCCGACCACCGGTGCGGTCTCGCGTCCGGGGCAGGCGGGAGCCGCAGGGGCCCCGCGACCGGGGCGGGCGACGGCCGGGCCGCTGCCTCGCCGGGGCGGCGGCATACCGGTGGCCGGGCGGGTGGCCATCGTCCTGGCGGGTGCGCTGCTGCTGGCCGCGGCGATCCTCGCGCTCATGTGGCGCCAGCCCAACGCCACGGCAGCTGCCACGCAGTCGGCGGTCGCGGCGACCTCGACGAGCTCGGCGACCTCGGACGCCGACGTGAGTGACCGCAGGGGCGACGCACGCACGGTCGTCCAGGCCGTGGCCGACGCCCGGGCCGCCGCGCTCGTCGCTGGCGACCCCCAACGACTCACCCAGGCCGACGCCCCCGGGTCGCCGATGCTCGCCAACGACACGACGATCCTCGACTCGCTGCGCCGCGACGGGCGGCGCTATGCCGATCTGCGCTTCACCGTCACCCATGCCGAGTGGGTGGGCGGCGACGCGACCACGGCAACCGTCCTCGCGGTCGTCGACCGGGCGGCATACCGGGTGGTCGCGGCGGACACGACGGTGACGACGGTGCCGGCCGAGGCGGGCCGCCCGTTCACCTACACGCTCACCTGGACCAACGCCGGCTGGCGGCTGGTCACCGTGACCGGGTGAGCCAGTCGACCGCGGTGAACAGCGTGGGGTGTTCGTGGCGGAAACCCGTCCGGGTGAGCACCCCCGGGGTCGCCCGCTGACTGCCCAGGATGTCTTCGGCGAACTCGCCGAGCGCGGCGCGCAGGGCGATGGCGGGAGCGGGCAGCAGCGCCGGGCGATGGAAGGCCCGGGCGATCGCCGTCGCGACGTCCCGTTGGGTCGCGGCGGCGGGGCCGACGAGGTTGACCGGGCCGGTGATCTCCGGCCGGTCGAGCAGGTGGGCGACCGCTCGCACGTGGTCGGGCAGGGTGATCCACGGCCACCACTGCCGACCGTTGCCCAACGGCCCGCCCAGCCCGAGCCGGGCCAGGGTGACCAGCTGCTCGAAGGCGCCGCCGTCCTGCGCCATGACCAGTCCGGTGCGGATGCACGCGACGGGCGCACCAGACTCGGCGGCCGCCGCGGTCGCACTCTCCCAGGCGCGCACGACATCGGCGAGGAATCCGATCCCCGGGGCACTGGACTCGTCGAGCAGTTCGTCGCCGCGGTCGCCGTAGAAGCCGACGGCCGACCCGCTCACGAGGCGGATGGGACGGTCGGCGGCGGCGATCGCCTCGGCGACCGCGGTAGTCCCGTCGACCCGCGAGTGCAGGATCTTCTTCTTGTATGCCGCGGTCCAGCGTTTCGCCCCGACGCCCGCCCCCGCGAGGTGGACGACCGCGTCGATGTCCGCCAGGTGCGCGGGGTCCATGCCCCCGGGAGTCGGCTCCCAGGGTCGTTCGGCGGGCGACCTGGGTCGGCGACGGACGAAGGACACGACCTCGTCACCCCGGGTCCGCAGGTGGGTGGTGAGGGCCGTGCCGATGAGCCCGGAGGCTCCCGTCACGGCGACCCGCATACCGGCCATCGCTGCTCCTCGTCGAGCGCCTGGACGACCTCGGCTCAGAGGCCGAGGTCGGCCTCGAAACCGCCCTCCTCGAGGCGGGACTTCATCGCGCCGAGGAAGCGGGCGGCGTCTGCCCCGTCGACGATCCGGTGGTCGTAGGAGAGGGCGAGGTACATCATCGAGCGGATGGCGATCGTCTCCCCGCCGTCGGCATCCGTGACGACCACGGGTCGCTTGACGAGGGCGCCGGTGCCGAGGATGGCCACCTGCGGCTGGTTGATGATCGGGGTGTCGAACAGCGCGCCCCGGCTGCCGGTGTTGGTGATGGTGAAGGTGCCGCCGGCCAGGTCGTCGGGGGTGATCCGGTTCGTGCGCGTGCGATCGGCGACGTCGGCGATCGCCCGGGCGAGGCCGGCGATGTTGAGGTCACCGGCGTTCTTCACCACGGGCACGAGCAGGCCGCGCTCGGTGTCGACCGCGATCGAGAGGTGCTCGTGGCCGTGGTAGGTGACCTCGTCCCCTTCGATGCTCGCGTTGACCATGGGGAAGGCCTTGAGGGCCTCGACCGCGGCGAGCGCGAGGAAGGGCAGGTAGCTCAGGCCGACGCCCTCGCGGGCCTCGAAGGCCGACTTCGAGCGGGCGCGCAACCGGGCGACCTTGGTGAGGTCGACCTCGACGACGGTGGTGAGCTGCGCCGACACCTGGAGGGACTCGACCATCCGGGCCGCGATGACCTTGCGCAGGCGGGTCATCTTCTCGGTAGTCCCGCGCTTGCCACTGGCGTCCGGGGTAGGCCGGGCGGCGGCAGCGGGGGCGCCGGCTGCCGCAGGGGCAGCCGTGCGTGCGGGTGCCGGCGCAGGGGGCGCGGCGGCCGGGACCGTAGCGGCGGCTTTGGCTGCCTCGGCGGCGTCGAGGACGTCCTGCTTGCGGATCCGACCGCCCACCCCGGTGCCGGTGAGCCCGGCGAGGTCGACGCCGTGCTGGGCCGCCAGCTTGCGCACGAGCGGAGTGACGTAGACGCCGTCGTCGCCGGACTCCTCGTCCGACGCAGCGACGGCTGCCGGTGTTGGGGCGGCTGCTGGTGCAGGGGCGGGCACGGGTGCCGGTGCCGGTGCCGGTGCAGGTGCAGGTGCAGGGGCGGGTGCGGCTGCCGGTGCAGGGGCGGGTGCGGGTGCAGGGGCGGGTGCGGCTGCCGGTGCAGGGGCGGGTGCGGGTGCGGGTGCAGGTGCAGGTGCAGGGGCGGGTGCGGGTGCAGGTGCAGGTGCAGGGGCGGGTGCGGGAGCCGGCGTGGGGGCAGCGGCGACCGCGCCGCCGATGACGGCGAGCGCCGCACCGACCGCCGCGGTCTCGTCCTCGCCCACGAGGATCGCGCTGAGCACACCGGCGAACGGGGAGGGGATCTCGGTGTCGACCTTGTCGGTGGAGACCTCGAGCAGGGGCTCGTCGACGGCGACGGTGTCGCCGGCCTTCTTGAGCCACCGGGTGACGGTGCCCTCGGTGACCGACTCGCCGAGAGCCGGCATGACGACGGTCTGGCCTTCGCCGGATCCGGAGGCCGGAGCCGCTGGTGCGGCCGGTGCCGGAGCGGGCGTCGGTGCCGGAGCGGGGGCCGGAGCGGGGGCCGGTGCCGGAGCGGGGGCTGGCGCGGGTGCAGGAGCCGGCTCGGGCTGGGCGACGGGCGCGGGCGCGGCCGATTCGCCGGCGTCACCGATGACCGCGAGGTCGGCGCCCACGGCGGCGGTCTCGTCCTCGGCGACGAGGATCTCCAGCAGGGTGCCCGCGAAGGGCGAGGGGATCTCCGTGTCGACCTTGTCGGTGGACACCTCGAGGAGCGGCTCGTCCACGGCGATCGTGTCGCCGACCCCCTTGAGCCAACGAGTGACCGTCCCCTCGGTGACGGATTCACCCAGGGCCGGCATGGTCACGCGATGGGACATCTGCTCATCTCCTCGTGTCGCTTCTCGGTCGTGCGGTGCTGCGGGTCGTGCGGGTCCGGCGGGCGCTGCGTGCAGACCGCCGGGTCCTGGCTCACCCGTGCGCGTGCAGGGGCTTGCCGGCCAGGGCGAGGTGGGCCTCGCCGAGTGCCTCGTTCTGGGTCGGGTGCGCGTGCAGCAGCGGTGCGACGTCGTCGGGCGTGGCTTCCCACCCGACGATGAGCGCCGCTTCACCGATCTGCTCACCCATCCGTGCCCCGATCATATGGACCCCGACGACGGGTCCGTCGATCATGCCCACGAGCTTGACGAAGCCCTGGGTGCCGAGGATCTTCGACTTGCCGTTGCCGGCGAGGTTGTAGCTGTAGGTCCGCACCTCCCCGAGCTGCTCGCGGGCCTGACTCTCGGTGAGGCCGACGCTCGCGATCTCGGGGTCGCAGTAGGTCACCCGCGGTATGCCGCGGTCGTGCACCGGCTGCGGCGCGAGCCCGGCGACCTCCTCGGCGACGAAGATCCCGTGGGCGAAGCCCCGATGGGCGAGTTGCAGGCCGGGCACGATGTCGCCGACGGCATAGACGCCCGGCGCGGCCCGGAGTCGCTCGTCGGTGACGACATAGCCGCGGTCGAGGGTGACCCCCGCGGTCTCGAAGCCGAGCTCGGCGGTGACCGGCCGGCGTCCGACGGCGACGAGCAGCAGGTCGGCGGCGAGCGTCCCTCCGTCCTCGAGGGTCACGGTCACGGACGTCTCGTCCTGGGTCGCCCCGGCGAACCGGGTCCCGGTGCGAGCGGTGATCCCGCGCTTGCGGAAGGCGCGCTCCAGTTGGGCGGAGATCGCCTCGTCCTCGCCGGAGACCAGGCGTGGGAGCGCCTCGATGATCGTCACGGCAGCGCCGAACGAGCGGAAGATCGAGGCGAACTCCACGCCGATGACGCCGCCGCCGAGGACGACGACCGACTCGGGCAGTTGGGTGAGCGTGAGGGCCTGGTCACTGCCGACCACCCGTCCGCCCAGGTCGAGCCCCGGCAGCGAGGCGGCGGTCGATCCGGTGGCCAGGACGAGGGTTCGCCCGCGGAGCACCCGGTCGCCCACCCGGACCTCGGTCGCCGAGAGCACCCGGCCGGTGCCTTCGACGTAGTCGATCGACGCGGCCGACACGAGTCCCTGCAGTCCCTTGTGTAGCTGGGCGACCACGCCTTGCTGATAGCCGAGCACGGCGGCCAGGTCGATCGACTCGACGGTGGAGTGGACGCCGAAGCGCGCCCCGTCGCGGGCGGTGTCGGCCACCTCGGCGGCATGCAGGAGCGCCTTCGTCGGGATGCACCCGCGGTGGAGGCAGGTGCCCCCGAGTCGGTCCCGCTCGACCAGGGCCACCCGCAACCCGAGTTGGGCACTGCGCAGGGCGCAGGCATAGCCGCCGCTGCCGCCGCCGAGGACGACGACGTCGTAGTCGGGGTCGGCGCCGGTCATCGGTCAACTCCCTCGTGTTCGGTCGGACGCTGCCCGCATCCTTTCACCTTCGCGCGCGGATCAGCCGTCCGCGAACTTCCGCAACATCTCGCAACCCGCGTCGAAGGCGGGCCGCAGATCGCTGCTCGCCTCGTCGAACCAGTGGAGTTTGCCACCTGCGTCGCTCGGCGAGGCGCTGGACAGCCGAGTTCGCTCCCGCGCGTCGGCGCGCACGGTGCACCACAGCGCGAAGGTCTCGGCGAAGTCCTCGAGCGGGTGCGTCGCGGCATACTCGCTCACGAACGTGCCCCGGTGTTTGTCGTAGAACTTCGTGTATGCCGCGCGCCGCTCCTTCGCGGTCGGCTGGCCGTTGGCGGCCTTCCACTCGGCGAGCAGGTCCGCGGGCCAGGTGACCTCGAAGTAGCGGAAGACCATGGCGGTGCTCTGCAGGCATCCGGTGCCGGTGTACCAGGTCGCACAGAGATCCGGGCCGACCCCGTCGATGGTCTGTTCGTGGTTGAGGCTGGCCAAGTGGGCGAGTTCGTGGGCGATGAGCCAGGCGAGCTCGGATCGGTCCAGACCGTTGGGCGCGAAGGACAGCCGCCAGTGCTCGTCGTCGAACCGGTTGCGGCCGAGTTGCTTGGCGGAGGACTCACCGTCGATCACCCATTCGCCGCTGGCCGGGCGGGGGTTGGCGTCGAAGACGAGCAACTCGTCGAGGTGCGGCACGAGAGTCGGCGCGGTCGCTCGGACGAGCGCGAACAACTGGGTGTCGCACCCGCGAGGCGCCCCGAGCCCGTCGATCGGGACGAGCTTCTCGTCGGTGACCGCGTAGAGGCGTTGGAGCTCGGCCTTGGTGCCGAGATCGGACATGTCGGCACCGAACGGGTCGTCCCGGGGAATGGTGGCGCCCGTCGCCGGATTGTCGGCGCGCAGGCAACTCGCCGGGTATGCCGGTGTGGCCGGCACCGCCGTGGGGAAGGGGATCGTCGTCGGCGAGGAGGGGGCGGCGGATGCCGGGGGAGCGCCGGTGCGGGACCCGGTGGCCCCAGGCGCGGTGGGCGGCGAGTCGGTCGCCGTGGGGGCCGCGACCGGTTGGGGCCGGGCGCCGAGGAGGGGGAGCGCTGCCGCATGCGCGGTGATGCTCACCAGCGAGCCGACGACGACGGCGGCGATGGCGGCGTCCCACCCCCGCCCACCCGGAGGCGAAGGACTGTGCGGCGGGCCGGGTGCCGCCCATGGCGGGCCCGAGCGCCCCTGCCCGATCGTCACGCGGACAGCATAAGGTCGGGGCATGGGTCTGTTCGGTCGTCGGCGCCGCGCGGCCGGCGCGTTGCCCGGCCCCACCGACGGGCCGGCGATGAGTGTCGACCTCGGGGCCGTGCAGACCCATTTCGCGCAGTTCGTCCAGACCCGCCGGGGCGTGGAGGCCTATGTCGAGGCGGCCACTCGGGTGAGCCCGGAGAGTGTCGTCCTCGTCGCCGCCGATGGCGAGTGGACCCGTCGCGCCGTCGGCTCGCGCCAGGCGGCATACCAGCTCGCCCAGACGCTCGGGATCCCGGCCTACGACGTCCTGCTCACCGGCTACCCCGGCCGGATGCGCGAATGGAGTTCACGCCAACGCGGTCGGCAGGCGCCGCCGCCTCACGGACAGGAAGGTCCCGGATGAGCAAGCAGGCCAAGGACCCCAGCCCCAAGGTCGGGCCGTCGGAGGAGACCAAGGCGAAGTTCCGCGAGGCGCTCGCCCGCAAGCAGGGGCAGGCCGCCCGCGAGGGCGAGGCCGCCGGGGAGGGCAAGCTGCACGACAGCCACGGCCACGGGCCTGCCTCCTCGCAGCGGATGTTCCGGCGCAAGGCGGGTGGCTGAGCCGATGGCGCAGTCCTCCGAACCATCCTCCGAACCATCCGCCGGACCGTCCGCCGTCGCGCCGGCGGGCATCGCGCCGCTGCGTTCCCCGCTACATGACCGCCACGTCGCGCTCGGGGCCAAGCTCGCCGACTTCGGCGGTTGGGAGATGCCCATCGAATACCCGGGTGGGGGCGTCGTCGCCGAGCACACGGCCGTGCGCGAGCGCGTCGGCGTCTTCGACGTGAGCCACCTGGGCAAGGCGTCGGTGACGGGGGTCGGTGCGGCCGACTTCGTCAACGCATGCTTCACCAACGACCTGCGCCGGATCGGGCCCGGGCAGGCGCAGTACACGCTGTGCTGCGACGAGAGCGGCGGCGTCGTCGACGACCTCATCCAATACCTGCGAGCCGACGACGACGTCTTCCTCATCCCCAACGCGGCCAACACCGCAGAGGTATGCCGCCGGCTCGCCGCCGCGGCCGCGGCCGGGATCGAGGTGGTCGACCGGCACCACGACTTCGGCGTGCTGGCGGTGCAGGGGCCGCGCTCCGACGAGGTGCTCGACTCGCTGGGGCTGCCCACGGGGCACGACTACATGGAGTTCCGCGAGGCGACGTGGACCGATCCGAGCGGGCGGGCGGTGCCGGTCGTCGTCTGCCGCACGGGCTACACGGGGGAGCGCGGCTACGAACTCGTGCCGCCGTGGGCCGACGCCGGCGCGCTCTGGGATGCACTCATGACGGCCATCGGTCCGTGGGACGGGCTGCCCTGCGGTTTGGGAGCGCGCGACACGCTGCGGACCGAGATGGGCTATCCGCTGCACGGACAGGATCTCTCGCTGGAGATCACCCCGGTCCAGGCCCGGGCCGGTTGGGCGGTCGGGTGGAAAAAGGATGCGTTCTGGGGCCGGGAGGCGCTGCTGGCCGAGCGGGCCGCCGGGCCGAGCCGGATCTCCCGTGGGCTGGTCGTGAGCGGACGCGGCATACCGCGGGCGCACTGCGCGGTGACCCGCGACGGAGTGGCGATCGGCGAGGTCACCTCGGGGACCTTCTCGCCCACCCGCAAGCAGGGCATCGCGCTCGCGCTGCTCGATCCGGCGGTGGCGGTGGGCGACGAGGTGGTCGTCGACGTGCGCGGTCGGGGGGTCCCGGCCACCGTGACGACGCCGCCGTTCGTGCAGGTGCAGACCCGCGAGGACTAGCCGGACAGGTGCCGCGACTCCGAGGGGATGCGCAGGTGTCGGGAATGGGCCGGTGGATCGGGGTTTGATCGGCCCTTGTCCGCACCTTGCGGGGGCGTGCGGCCCGAGGGGATGCGTAGGTGTCGGCTATGGGCCGTTGGATCGGGGTTTGGATCGCCCCATGTCCGCACCCTGGGAGTCGTCAGCGGAAGGTCGGGGCCGCGTCGAAGGCCGCCCGTCGCACGGCTCTGCGCAACGTCGCGAGCACCGGTCGGCCGGCGACGAGGACGAGCGCGGCGGTGAGCACCGCCCGCGGCAGATCCCAGCCGAGCGAGGTCGCGACGTAGAAGACGGCATAGTGGCGCAGGTTCTCCAGCGCCCCCGCGCCGGGCACGAAACCTGCCCCCGTCGGTGCCGTCGCGGGGGAGAGGAAGGGCCAGAACCAGAGGTTGAGCAGCAGGCCATAGGCGAGACCGGCCACCGCGCCGTATGCCGCGAGGAGGGCGAGCTCGGCCCGTCCGCCGGGCCGAAAACCGGTGTGCGGCAAGCACGACGCCCCGAGGGCGACCCACCCGGCGCCGAGCATCTGGAAGGGCAACCAAGGCCCGACGCCGGCGGTGAGGAAGGCGCCGACGAGCAGCGCGAGGGCCCCGAGGAGGAAGGCCATCGAGCGGCCCAGCACGCGGCCGCCGAGGACGAGCACGACGAAGATCGGCTCGAGTCCCGCCGTCCCGGCCGAGAGCACCCGCATCGCACCGCCGGCGGCGGCGAGCACGCCGAGCACGGCGACCGCCTTCGCGTCCAGACCGCCCGAGGTGAGCTCGGCGAGCACGACCGCCCCGAGCAGCCCGAGCAGGGCGCCGAAGAGCCAAGGCAGGTCCTGGCCGCGCTGTCCGTCGATCACCGCGTGGTCGGCGAGGAACGGCCACGCGTATGCCGCGATGCCCACCACCGAGGTGAGCGCGAGCGAGACCGCGGCGGCCGGGCGCATCCGCGGCGTCGATGCCAGGTCACGGTGTGAAGTGGTGGTCACCAGAGGCTCACGAAGGGCTCACGAGGCGGGCTCGAGGGCCGTGCGCACCTCGTCGACGGTGAGCAGGGCAACCGGATGGCAGATCTTGGCGACCTGCGGCGCGAAGGCGGGCGAACCGGCGAGCACCGACCGGACCGGCCCGTCGGCGACGACCTCGCCCTCGGCGAGCACCACGACCCGGTCGGCGACCTCGGCGACGAGTTCGACGTCGTGGGTGGCGAGGGCGACCGCGTGCCCGGCGGCGGCGAGTTCGCGCAGGACGACGACGAGCCGGCGTTTGGCGGGGTAGTCGAGGCCGCGGGTGGGTTCGTCGAGCAGGAGGACCTGCGGTCCGCCGCAGAGGATGACCGCGAGGGCGAGCGCGAGTCGCTGTCCCTCGGACAGGTCCCGAGGGTGTCGGGAGTCGGGGACCTCGCCGGCGATCCGGGTGAGCAGCGCGCGGGCGGTGCCGGACGGCATACCGAAGTCGGCGTCGGCGGCGCGGCATTCGGTGGCGACGCTGTCGGAGTAGAGGAGCAGGTCGGGCTCCTGCGGCACGAGGCCGACCCGACGGCAGCGCACCCGCGGCGGCAGCGACGCGGGGGAGACCTCGCCCACGCGCACGCTCCCCGAGGTCGGCGCGAGTTGGCCCGCGACGGCGGCCAGCAGGGTGGACTTCCCAGCGCCGTTGCGGCCCATGACGGCCGTGACCGACCCCACCGGCAGGTCGAGGTTCACCCCGCGTAGTGCGTGGACGATGCCGCGGCGTACCACGAGCCGGTCGACCCGCGCGGCCAGGGGCAGCGTCGGCGCCGGATCCGTCTCGACCGGCACCCGCCCGGCCACCCTGGCCCGCAGGTCGCGGGCCTGCCGCCGGGCCTCGCGGACCGACAGCGGCAGCGGCGACCAACCCAGCGCCCGGCCGAGCTCGACGACCGGCGGATGGACGGTGGACTCGAGCATCGCGGCGGCGGGCGCGAGCAGCGGCGAGACCGAGCCCTCGCGGACGAGGACGATCCGGTCGGCGTGCTGGACGACCCGTTCGAGCCGGTGCTCGGCGAGGACCACCGTCATCCCGAGGTCGTGGACGAGCCGGGTGAGGGCGGCGAGCACCTCCTCGGCGGCGACCGGGTCGAGCGCCGAGGTGGGTTCGTCGAGGACGAGGATGCGCGCTCCCGCGGCGAGCACGGCGGCGATGGCGACCCGCTGCTGCTGTCCGCCGGAGAGCTCGCCGAGACTGCGGGCGCGCAGGTCGGCGAGGCCGAGCAGGTCGAGGGTCTCCTCGAGCCGACGGCGCATCGCAGCCGGGTCGACGCCCAATGCCTCCATGCCATAGGCGATCTCGTCCTCGACGGTGTCGGTGACGAAGCCGGAGCGGGGGTCCTGGGCGACGAAGCCGACGAGGTCGGCCAGGTCGCGGGGGCGGTGCTCCCGGGTGTCCCGGCCGGCCACCCGGACCGACCCGCGCAGGGTGCCCCCGGTGAAGTGCGGGACGAGGCCGTTGAGGCAGCGAAGGAGGGTCGACTTGCCCGAGCCGGTCGGGCCGACGACGAGGACGAGCTCACCCTCCTCGATCCGCAGCGAGGCCCCGGTGAGCGCGGGAGTGGCCGCACCGGCATACGTGACGGAGACGTCGCTGAGCTCGATCATGTGGCCTCCACGAGGGCGCGGGCCTGGGCCAACCGGGGCGGCACCGGCGTGACGGCACCGGCGAGGGCGGCGAGTGCGCACGCGGCGACCGGCACGAGCGGCAGTTCGGGCCAGGTGAGGGGCACGGTGCCGTAGGTGATCCCGGGCCAGCCGCGGGACTCGCCGATCACGCAGACGACCGCGGGGAGGATCCCGAGCGCGCAGGTGAGCCATTCGCCGGCCTGCCACGGGTCGTGCCGGTATGCCGTGCGGACGTCCCGGCGCGCACCGAGCCAGAGCGAGGCGGCAAGGGCGAGCAGGCCGACCGCGAGGGTCGGCAGCCCGAGCCAGCCGCCGACCGAGGGCGTCATGGCACCGAACAGCCCGGCCACGGTGCCCGCGGCACCGGCGATCGCGAGGGTCGATCCGACGAAGCGCTGGCGGCGGTCGCGGACGGCCACCCGGCCGTAGCCGCGGGACTCCATCGAGGCGGCGAGGTCGAGGGAGCGTTGGAGCGCGCCGTCGAGCACGGGCACGACGAGCAGGGCGAGCTCGCGCAGCCCCCGGCCGGAGTGCCCTCGCAGCCGGCGGGCGGCGCGCACCCGGCCGGCGAGATCGACCAACTGCGGGGCGAAGGTGAGGGCGACGACGAGCGCGGTTCCCACGTCGTAGAGCGTCGCGGGGGCGTGCCGGAGCAGCCGCCGCGGGCTCGCGAGCGCGTTGGCGGCACCGATGCAGGCGAGCGTCGTGGCCAGCCGCAGGCCGTCGACCGCGGCGGCGACGACGGCCTCGAGGGTGACCTGGCCGCCCAGGCGCAGCCCGGCAAACCACTCGGGCAACGCCACCCGCGGCAGGTCGAGCACGACGATCGACCCCGGTATGCCGTTGCCCAGCAGGATCGCGAGGACTACCCGGATCCCGATCGCGACCAGCCCGATGACCAGGAAGGGCGCGAACGAGTCGAGCGCCCCGACCTCCCGGCGCTCGAAGACGACCCAACCGGCGACGGCGACGACGAGCAGGAGCAGCCACGGATTGCTCGTATGCGCCGCCGCCGTCGCCAGGCCCAGCGCCCACACCCACCAGGCCACCGGATGGACCATCCGGGGGGCGCGACGGTGGGTGCGGGCGGCTGGGCGCGGCATCGGGGTGTCCGGGCTCCTCGGCTGCGGCTCAGACGCCGGCCGGGCGGCGGCGACGCATCGTGACCACTGCGAGCCCGACGAGGGCGAGGGCGAGGACGACGAGGATCCAGACCGTCGCACCCGAGCCGCCGGCGGTCGCCGCGGTCGTCGTCACGGCTGTCGAGACCGACGCCGACGCCGCTGCGCTCGAGGCTGCCGTCTTCGCGGCGGGGCTGGTGGTGGGGCTGGTGGTGGTCGGCATCACGAGCGGGGTGTCGGCGCCCTTTTGCGCGTCGCTCATCGCGGCCACGGCACCGCCGCAGCCGGCCGCGGGATAGCCGGCCACGCCGCAGACCAGGCCCTTGTCGACCCGCACGGCACCCGCGGTCGCGAGCACCTGCGAGCCGGTTGCCGCGGTGGGGACCACCGCGCAGGTGGCGATCGCGTCCGGCGGCGTCGTGCTGCCGTCGCCGTCGACGACCCGACCGAAGTCGATGACCAGGCCGACCCGCTTCTTGCCCTCCTGGGCGGGCGTGCTCCCACACAGCTGGGCAAAGGTCGGGGTGAGCCGCGGCATCCGCGTGCTCGTCTCGTCGGCGACCGCGAAGCGCCAGCCTTCGATCGACCCGTCGGCGGGGGTCGTCTGGTCGGGGCCCTTGGGCGCGAAGACCCAGGCCCCCGCGTTCTGCTGCCAGTAGCCCCAGTACTGGTAGGCCGCGGCGCGGGCCTGCCCGGCCGGGCCGACGAGGGCGACGAGCACGCCGAGGACGGCGGCGGCGAGCACGAGGGAGCGCCGCAGCGCCCGCGGGCGGGCGGGTCGAAGCTCGGGGGCAGGGATGCGTGTGTGTGTCACTTGGGACCTCCTCGGGCCGGGTGGGAGGCCCCCGGGCAGGTCGCCCGACGACATCGCTCCGGTCCGCTTTCCACGACGGACTGATGGGTTGGAGCCGACACCGCCACAGGTGTTCCGACTTCTCCTGCCGCTCGGACGGCGTGGCCGACCGCGGGCGAGGAGTCACGGTTGCGGGACAGCGCCGGTTTCGCACCGGCTTCCCCCGTGGACGGGTCTCGGTGCCTGCGACGCTCCCACGCGGCATACCCGTGTGTCAAAGCGATCCGGTATGCCGTCCGGCACAGCCCCGCCGCGCGCTAGCGTGGGGCGGGTGAGCAGCCAGTGGCGATGGGATCTGAGCGGACCCGACGGAGCACCGGTTCCGGGCCAGGAGTCGCCCGGCTTCCCGACCCAGTCGGAGGCCGAGTCGTGGATCGGCGAGCAGTGGCCGCTGCTCGTCGAGGACGGCGTCGATGCGGTGACCCTGCGCGAGGGCGACACGGTCGTCTACGGGCCGATGTCGTTGCGCCCGGCCGAATGACCGACTCCGCCGCGCCTGACCGAATGACCGACTCCGCCGCGCCTGACCGGGGGCTGGCGGCCGCGACGGCCGCCCGGGTCGATCACGCGGTCGCCGTCGCCCAGCGGACGTGGCGCTGCCCGGGCGTCTCGGCCGGACTCGTCCGGGACGGGCAGCTCGTCCACTCCGTGCACGTGGGATCGGCCCGCCTCGATCCGCCCACGGCGGCGGGTGACCACACGGCATACCTCATCGGCTCGGTGACCAAGACCTTCACGGCGGTGCTCGTCATGCAGCTGCGCGACGAGGGTCGACTGCACCTGGACGACCCGCTCGAGCGCTTCCTGGCGGGGAGCGCGCACGGGCGGCTCACCATCCGGGGCCTGCTCAGCCACCTGTCCGGGCTGCAGCGCGAGCCGGTCGGCCGGATCTGGGAGACCCTCGACAACCCCGACTCGGCGCGGCTGCTCGAGGAGCTCGCCGACGCTCGCGCGGTCCTCGCGCCGGGCGAGGCATTCCACTATTCCAACCTCGCCTATGCGCTGCTCGGGCAGGTCGTCGAGACGCTGGACGGCCGTCCGTGGGAGCAGGCGTTGCGCGCGCGGGTGCTCGACCCACTGGGGATGACCGAGACCGGTCTCACCCCCGCCGCCGGGCACGCGCTCGGCTATCTCGTGCATCCCTTCTCCGGGGTCGCGCGGCCCGAGCCGGTCGTCGAGTTGCGCGCGACGGCCCCGATGGGCGGGCTGTGGTCGACGGTCGCCGACCTCACCCGGTATGCCGCGTTCCTCGCCGACCCCGATCCCGCGGTGCTCGCGCCGGACACCCTCGCGCAGATGTGCCGGCCGACGGTGATGGTCGACCCGGACACCTGGACCCTCGGTTATGGGCTGTCGCTCGGGATGGTCCGCCGTGGGGAGCGGATCTACGTCGGGCACGGGGGAGCCATGCCGGGCTTCCTCACCGGGCTGCGGGTGTCGCGTCCGGACCGGCTCGGGGCCGTCGTCTTCGCCAACTCCTCGGCGGGGGCCGCGCCGATCCAGCTGGCGGCCGACCTGCTCGACCTCGTCCTCGACGCCGAGCCGACGCCGCCGCCCGCCTGGGTGCCCGAGGCGCCCGACGCCGTCCTCGAGGAGGTGCTCGGGTCGTGGTGGTCCGAGGGCGAGGAGTTGCGCTTCGCGGTGCGTGAGGGGCGACTGTGGTGCTCCGTGCCGGGGGAGCCGGCCTTCCAGGAGAGCCGGTTCGCCGCCGACGGGCCGGACCGCTTCGTCGTCGACCTCGGTCGCGAACGGGGGGAGGCGCTCGAGTTGGTCCGCGACGAGGCGGGCCGGGTCGTGAAGATGTACCTCGCGACCTATGCCGTCACCCGCGCCCCGCTGTCCTTCGCGGAGTTGTCCGACTGAATCCGGCCCGCGTGGGACGGGTTGCCTGGGAAGGGTTGCCTAGGAAGGGTATTGACCGCGGGCGACCTGGGCACGGGGCATCCGCAGGGGGCGCAACTGGAAGATGCGCATCGCGGCATACCAGGCCGACCCGCCGGGGATCGCGGCGGCGCCGAACTTGGCGACGAGCTGGCGCTTGAGCTTCCGCCAGGCCAGCCAGGCGTCGATGATCGAGACGCCGAGCAGCCCGTAGACGAGGACGAAGACCGTGAGCAGGGCCCACGACGTCTGCACGAGCGAGAGGGCGAGCGACACGACCATCGCGGGCAGGAGCAGCTCGCCCAGGCTGAGTCGCGCGTCGATGAAGTCGCGGATGTAGCGGCGCACCGGACCCCGATCCCGCGCCGGCATCCGAGCCTCGTCGCCGGTGATCATCGCCTGGCGGGCAGCGAGGTTGGCCTCGCGTCGGGCGGCCCGATCGGCGCGGGCAGCCGCCTTGCGGTCGACGGGCACGAGCGGACGCCGGTTGGCGGCCTCGGCCTCGCGTCGGGTCGGCGTCGGCCGGTTCTTCGCGCCCGGCCGGTCGGGGTGGACGTCCTGGGCGGGGGTCTCGGGGGTCTTCTTGCGCCACAACACGGGGGCAACTGTATGCCGTGCCGCCTCCTTCCAGCCCACCCGCGCCGACGTCGGGCCGATTGGGCCGATTGGGCCGAGCGGGAATGCGCGGCCGCACCTCGACATCGTGTGACCTGGCACGGGTGGGAGCCTGCACCAGCTCACACGATGATCTGCCCTCCGACTCCGAGCCTTGCAGCGACCCGATCCGGGCTTGCGGCGTCTCTGTCACGCTCTGTGCGAAGGATGTCCGACCTCAGGGGGTGCATTTCCCTTCACAATGCCGGTGCCGGTGCCCGGCGCGGCTGCCCGCGGATGGTGCAGCTCGACATCGTGTGAGCTGGCACAGGTGGGGGCCTGCACCAGCTCACACGATGACCTGCGTCCCGACCCCGAGCCTTGCCGGGTCCCGATCCGGGCCGTGCAGCGTCCCGATCTGGGCCTGCAGCGCTTCCGATCCGGGCATGCGGCGTCTCCGTCACGCTCTGTACGAAGGATGTCCGACCTCAGGGGGTTCCTTTCCCTTCACGATGCCGTTCACGATGCCGGCGCCGACACCGATGCCGTTCACGATGCCGGCGCTTGGGCGGCATACGAGACGGGGGCGGCGACCCGTCGCTAGGCTCGACGGGTGACCCCACCGACCATCCCCGCCGCCGAGGTCGAGGCCATCCGCGCCCGCGTCCGCGACCTGCTGCCAGCCCTGCGCGCCGATCTCGAGACCCTTTCCCGCATCCCGAGCGTCTCCGCCGACACGCACGAGAGCTACGACCCGGCCACCGTCGAGGCGACCGCCGAGCTCACCGCCGAGCTGCTGCGAGCTGAGGGGCTGCGGGTCGAGATCGTCCGCGAGGGCGGCGAGCCGGCGGTCATCGGTCACGTCGACGGGCCGCCCGGAGCGCCGACCGTCCTCCTCTACGCCCACCACGACGTCCAACCCACGGGCGACCCCGAGCTCTGGGACTCCGATCCGTGGACGCCGACCGAGCGCGGGGGCCGGCTCTACGGCCGCGGCGTGGCCGACGACAAGGCGGGGATCACCGCCCACCTCGCGGCCCTGCGCGCGCATGCCGGGGCGCTGCCGGTCGGGGTGACCGTCTTCGTCGAGGGCGAGGAGGAATGGGGTTCGGACTCGCTGCCGGTCATCCTCGAACGGCACGGCGACAAGCTCGCCGCCGACGCGATTGTCTTGGCCGACTCGGGCAACTGGGAGATCGGCCTGCCCGCGCTCACGACGACCCTGCGCGGCCTCGTCCGGGCCGTCGTCACCGTGCGCACGCTCGACCACGGCGTCCACTCCGGGATGTTCGGCGGCGCCTGCCCCGACGCGATCACCGCCCTCATCCGGCTGCTCGCGACCCTGCACGACGACGCCGGCGACCTCGCGGTCGAGGGGCTGCGCGTGGGGACGGCCGCGCCGCTGGACTACGACGAGGCCCGGCTGCGCGCCGAGTCCGGCCTGCTCGACGGGGTGGAGCTCGTCGGCACCGGGTCGATCCTCGACCGGCTGTGGGCTCGGCCTTCGCTCACGACGATCGGCATCGACGCCCCGACGGTCGACAACGCGTCCAACACCCTCGTCCCCTCCGCCTCGGCCAAGGTCTCGATGCGCCTCGCCCCCGACCAGGACCCCGCCCTCGCGTATGCCGCCCTCGAGGCCCACCTGCGGGCGCACGTGCCATGGGGGGCCCAGCTCGACGTGCAGCTCACCGACGACGGGCCGGGCTTTGCCGCCACGACCGTGGGCCCCATCTACGACGAGGCCAGGGCGGCGCTCGCCGACGCCTTCGGCGTCCGGCCGGTCGAGATGGGGGTCGGCGGCTCGATCCCGTTCATCGCGGCCTTCGCGGCCCGCTTCCCCGACGCGGCGATCCTCGTCACCGGTGTCGAGGACCCGGACAGCCGGGCCCACGGCGCCAACGAATCGCTCGACCTGGGCGATTGGGAGAAGGCCTGCGTCGCCGAGGCGGTCTTCCTCGCCCGGCTCGGCGCGATGCCCCACTGACCATTATCGGGTGACCCGATAATGGTGCGCTCGACCCGACAACCTTTCTCGGGTCAAGCGCTCGTTTATCGGGTCACCCGATAATCGCAGGGCCGGCGGGTCACCCGAAAATGGTCAGACCTTGTGGGTGCGGCCGGGCAAGGCGAGCATCTGGTCGAGGGCGACCTTGGCCCAGTGGGCGACCTCGGGGTCGACCCGGATCGGGTTGACGACCTGGCCCTCGACGAGCGACTCGAGGGTCCACACGAGGTGCGGCAGGTCGATCCGGTTCATCGTCGAGCAGTAGCAGACGTTCTTCTCGAGGAAGGCGATCGACTGCTCGGGGAACATCGACGCGAGCCGCTTGACGAGATTGAGTTCGGTGCCGACCACCCAACTCGTGCCGGCCGGAGCCGCCCCGACCTTGGCGATGATCTGTTCGGTCGAGCCGATCTCGTCGGCCAGCTCGCACACCTCGTAGCGGCACTCGGGGTGGACGATGACCTTGACCCCCGGGATCTCCCGGCGGGCCGTCTGCACCGCGTCGACGGTGAACCGGCCGTGCACCGAGCAGTGCCCGCGCCAGAGGATCATCCGGGCGGCTCGCAACTGCTCGGGGGTGAGTCCGCCGCCGGGCCGGTGCGGGTCGTAGACGACGCAGTCGTCGAGCGACAGCCCGAGCTCGCGCACGGCCGTGTTGCGTCCGAGGTGCTGGTCGGGCAGGAAGAGGACCTTGCCCGAACCGCCGACCCCACCGGTGCGCCCGAACGCCCACTCGAGCGCGGTCGCGGCGTTGCTCGACGTGCAGATCGTGCCGCCGTGGCGGCCGGTGAAGGCCTTGATGGCCGCCGAGGAGTTCATGTAGGACACCGGGATCGTCAGCCCGTCGACCCCGGCCTCGACGAGGTCGTCCCAACAGTCGTCGACCTGGGCGGAGGTGGCCATGTCGGCCATCGAGCAGCCGGCGGCGAGGTCGGGCAGGACGACGGTTTGGTCGTCGTGGGTGAGGATGTCGGCCGACTCGGCCATGAAGTGCACGCCGCAGAAGACGATCCACGGCGCCTGCGGGCGAGCCGCGGCCTGCTGGGCGAGCTTGAACGAGTCGCCCGTGACGTCGGCGAATTCGATGACCTCGTCGCGCTGGTAGTGGTGGCCGAGCACGAAGACCCGGTCGCCGAGCGCCTCCTTGGCGGCCCGGGCCCGCGCGACGAGATCGGGGTCCGAGGGAGCCGGCAGGTCTCCGGGACATTCGACGCCGCGCTCGGAATGCAGGTCACGCCCCTGCCCGAGGACGAGCAGGGGGAGCGGGGCGTTGCGCGGCGAGGTGTCAATACTCACACCGCACAGGGTATGCCGTCCGCTCGCCCCCGCTGGCACGTCCCGGAATCGGCATGGGCCGCAACGCGATCCGCCCGGCGCGAGGCGGCCCGTGCGTAACCCGGAGGATGCAAGCGTTTACACCGGCGTCATCTGACCCTGCGAGCATCGACTCGTGTCCGAACTGCTCCACCTGCTGTCCACCCAACCGATCCTCCTGCTGGGCGTCCTGCTCGGCCTCGGCTCCTTGCTCGGCTCGGCCCGCTACAAGGGGGTCCACCTCGGCCCGGCCGCCGTGCTCTTCGCAGCCATCGCGATCAGCAGCCTCGGCACGGCATACGGGGTGAAGCTCGAGATCCCCGAGGTGGTCGGGACCTTGGGGCTCGTGCTCTTCACCTACACCGTCGGGCTGGTGTCGGGGCCGAACTTCTTCGCCTCGCTGCGCCGCGGCTGGACGGCCATGGTCGCCGTCGTCGCAATCTTCGTCGTGGTCGCCGTGGTGGCCGTCGTCGGCGGCCGGCTACTCGGGCTCTCCAATCCGATGATCGCCGGCACCTTCGCCGGGGCGCTCACCAACACCCCGGCCCTCGCCGCGGCCTCGCAGGTGTCCGGCGACACCGCGGGGCCGACCATCGGCTATTCCATCGGCTACCTCTACGGCGTTGCTGCCTTCCTGGTGGCCACCGCGGCGGTCCTGCGCCGCCGAGGCACCGAGGCCACCCCCGACCCGATCATCAACCTCACCGTCCGGGTCGACCTCGACGAACCGATCTGTGCGCACGAGGTCACCCAGGACTACCACGGGCAGGTCGTCTTCTCCCGGGTGCAGCATGGCGAGGAGAACGCGGTCGAGGTGATGGACGAGCACGAGATCCTGCGCCACGACGACCTGGTCACCGTGGTCGGGCCCGCGGCGCTGGTCGCCGACGTGGCCGAACGCCTCGGACATCGCTCGTCGCACGCGCTTGCGTCCCAACGCACCGACCTGGACTTCCGCCGGATCACCGTGTCGACCCCGGCGCTGGCCGGGCGCACCATCGGCGAACTCGCCCTCGAGGAACGTTTCGGGGCGGTCGCGACTCGGGTCCGTCGCGGTGACCGCGACATGGTGGCCGCCGAGGACTTCGTCGTCCAGATGGGCGACCGGATCCGGGTGACCGCGCCGTCGCAGCGCCTTGCCGAGGTGAGCTCCCACCTCGGCGACAGTGAGCGCGGGCTCTCGGACATCAACCCCATCGGCTTCGCGCTCGGCCTGGCGATCGGGGTTGCCCTGGGCCTGGTCCACGTGCCACTGCCCGGCGGTGGCTTCACCCTGGGCGCGGCGGCCGGCACGCTGCTCGTCGGGCTGGTCTTCGGCCGCCTCGTGCGGGTCGGCCCGCTCGTCGTGTCGATGTCCACCTCGTCGGCCGCTTCGCTGTCGACCTTCGGGATGATCACCTTCCTGGCCTATGCCGGGGCCCGCGCCGGGCAGCTGTTCGTGTCGGCGGTGTCCTCCGACCTCGGCTGGAAGGTCTTCGTGCTCGGGGCGATCTGCACGACGCTCGCGGGGGTCGGGCTCGCCCTGCTGGGACGGCTCGTCCTGCATACCGGGCCGAGCCAACTCGCCGGCATGCTCGCCGGGGCGCAGACCCAACCGGCCGTCCTCGCCTTCGCCAACGACCGCACGGGCCACGACCTGCGTGTCGGGCTCGGCTATGCGTTGGTCTATCCCGCGGCGATGATCGCCAAGATCCTGCTCGCCCAGGTGCTCGCCGGCCTGGGCTGAGACCCCGCTCCGCGGTCGCGCTTCTGGGACCATGTCTTTCTGGGACCATGTCGCCTGTGCGCGTGCTCGTGGCCCCCGACCGGTATGCCGCGCTGCTCACCTCTCCGGAGGCCGCCCAGGCCCTCGCGGCTGGCTGGTCGGAGGGGGCCGGACACGACCTCGTCGTCGCCCGGGCGCTCACCGACGGCGGACCAGGCTTCCTCGACGTGCTCGCCGCCGCGAGTGTCCCGGGTGAAGGGCACACCGAGCCGGTCCTCGTCCACGACCCCTGGGGCAGGCCGATCCCCGCGACGGTGCTCGTGCGCGAGCGCGCAGGGGAGCGGACGGCATACCTCGAGGCGGCCCAGGTGTGCGGCGCGCAGCTCTGGCGGCCCGGCGACGACCTCGCGCTCGCGACGACCGCCGGGCTCGGCGAGCTCATGGGCGCGGCGATCGACGCGGGCGCGACCCGGCTGGTCGTGGGGCTCGGCGGGGCCTGCGTGCCCGACGCCGGGCTCGGCGTGGCGGCGGGGCTCGGCGGAGATCCCGGCGTCCTCGGGGCAGGGGCGGCCGCCCTCGCCCAGCTCACGGCCGCGGAGCTGGCCCCCCTGGAGTGGGCGCGGCACCGGCTGCGCGGCATCCCGGTGACGGCCCTGGGCGAGCTCGACCGGCCGCTGCTCGGCCTGCTCGGGGTCGCGGCGACCCAGATCCCCGACCCGGCGCTGGGCCAACGGATCGAGTCGGCGCTCGGCCACGCGGTGGCCGTCGTGCGGGCCGAGCTCGGGGAACCCGCCGACCTGCTCACCGGCACGCCCGTGCGCGTGGACCGATTGCCCGGCGCGGCGGCCGGCTGCGGGCTGGGCTTCGGCCTCCGTTTGCTCGGTGCTCAGATCCTCGACGGCGCCGCCGAGGGGCTCGTCCAGGTGGGGCTCGTCGCCGAGCTCGCGATGGCCGACCTCGTCGTCACCGGGACCGCGGTCCTCGGTGCCGAATGCCTGCGCGGCTCGTCAGTGACGGCGCTGAGCGTCGCGGCCGGGGAGCACGGCATACCGGTGGTCGCGGTGGTCGGGCGGGTGGAGGCGGGGCGGCGCGAGACGATGGCCGCGGGCCTGTCCGGCACGTATGCCGTGGCGCAGACGCTCGCCGGGTGGCCCGCCTTCGCCGCGTCCCCGGTGCCCGCACTGGCGCGCCGGGCGGCCGCGGTCGCCCGCACCTGGTCGCCCGCCGGTCGCGACTAGGGAATTGCGTGCCGACGTCGTAGTCTTATTCGTAGGCCGACCGGTTCGCGGGAACAACCCGCGCCAGCTCCCGGTTGACCGAGACGGCACCGACCCGACGACCGCGAGGACATACATGAGCGTCCAGGACCAGACCAGCACCCAGACCCACGGCGTCCTGCTCACCGACGTGGCTGCGAGCAAGGTCAAGAGCCTGCTCGAGCAGGAGGGCCGCGACGACCTGCGGCTGCGCGTGGGCGTCCAGCCCGGCGGCTGCTCGGGGCTCATCTACCAGCTCTACTTCGACGAGCGCACCCTCGACGGCGACGCCGTGCGTGACTTCGACGGTGTCGAGGTGGTCGTCGACCGGATGAGCGCCCCCTATCTCGAGGGCGCGACGATCGACTTCGCCGACACCATCGAGAAGCAGGGCTTCACCATCGACAACCCCAACGCGGGCAGCTCCTGCGCCTGCGGCGACAGCTTCAGCTGAGGTGTGCCGCGCGGCGCCGTGATGTGAATCGACCGCTTCCGCGCCGACACCCCGAGGGGCCTGCGACCGTGACCGGTCGCCGGCCCCTCGGCGTGTGGGGACGTGCGTGGGCGCGTAGGTCGGTGATCGGCTGTCAGTCGTGTCGGCCGCGTCGGAAAGTGAGAGCTGGACGAGGACTTTGAGAGTCGGTGAGAGCAGAGGGGCGTCCGACCGGGCACTTTGAGAGTGCGCTCCACAGCAAAGAGTGCCCGCCAAAGTCCGGCGGGCGATCTGTCGGCGTCGCGTAGGGGAGTACCCGCTGATTGCTCTGGATCGCGCGGTCTGGCCTTCGGCTTGACCTTGACCCGGGGTCAGGGCTCCTTGGCCGACAACGCCCACCCGGCTGGCGCTAACTCCGCGCTCTCCTGGCCGAGCGCGGCTGGGCCGGTTGGACCAGGGTCGAGAAGCGGATCCAGTAGCCCGCGGAGGTGCAACCAACGCATATCCTGAGAGACCGCACGGTGGCTCCGCGGTCCATCACTGGCCGGATTGCTGCGTCACAACGAGAGCCGCTGAAGCGGGTCTTCGCGGCATCTTCAGAGCCCCAATCCCTTCGCCCGCCGGAGCAGGTGGTTGCGCTCGGAGTCGTCCGGGGTTTGACGTGGGGCGGCCAGGAACATTTGGGCTGCATCAGCAGACTGGGTTCGTGGCGGGATTCGGTGTTCCTGCGGCGTGGCTGGTGGCGCGCCGCCGAGCGGGTGTACCGGAGGTTCCGAAGAGCGCGCTGATGGTGCGTCGGGCGGTGGCACGCAGTGTGGGGATCCGGGCGGGGGCGGTCTCGGTTCAGGAGACTCGATACGTGCTGGGCCTGTTGCGGAGGATCCAGCCTGAGTTGGGGCCGGTGATCGAGGAGCTGCACGAGGCTGGGGTGCCCTTCCCCGTGGATCGGGCGGCGGGCGCACCTTTCGCCGACATTGGTGCGGCTGTACTTCGCCGGCTCTGCTCGGGGCCCGCGTCCGCGGTGGGCGATCCGCGCCGCTGAGGAGGCGTGGCGGTCAGGGGCGCCCCGGGCCGAGGTGGCGAGGTGGTTGGATGTGGCCCCTGCCCGGGTCGCGGGGTATGCCGTGGCAGCGGGGTGGGGGCAGCGGTTGCGATGCCGGGACATCACGGCCGAGTGGGGGTGGAGTCTGGCGTGGCTGGGGGTTCTTCGGCGGGAAGGCCTGCTGGTCCCTGGTGGCCGGGAGGGCTTCTGGTGGTGGTGGCGGGCGGATGTGGAGGCGTACTGCGCGTCCAGGTCGATGGTGGAGTGTGAGTGTGGGGCGATGGCCTCGCCAGGGCGGGGTCACTGGAGGCGCGATCACCGTCCGCTGGTCACGTTCTCGGCCTAACAAGGCGTGTACAGCGTTGGGAACGGGCGGCGAACTTAGACTTCGCGCCTGGTGAACAAGCTAGTCCTCGAGGTCTCCGGCTGCTGCTCAGCCGATGGCTCGCGCCAATCCCGGCGTAACTCTGGTGCTCTGACGCGATAGGCACGTCGTTGGGGGGATGTGTATGGGCTGGCGGTCTTGGCCTGCCCCGTGCCCCGCGTTGTCGGTCAGCGGGGGGTTTCCCACCCTTGGCGAGTGGTCGCCTTGAGGTAGCGGGCCGCGAGTTGAGACACGTGTCGGACGAGTTCTGGCGGGGCATCGATGTGGAAGTCCAGTCCCAGCATGCCGATCCAGACCGCGATGGTCTCTAGGGTGTCCGCCCCGGTGACCAGCACGCTGTGGTTGACGTCAACAGCCTCCACCACCCCTACTGCGGGGTTGATCCGAGCCAGGACCTCGTCGGCGGGGGCGTCGATCAGAATGCGGGCGTGTACGGCCCAGCCGGTGGACGCGACCTCGCGCAGGACGAGCGCGGAGTAGTCGCCGCCGGCGAGAGGCTTGTCCGCAAACCGCGAGGTGCCGGGTGTGCGTACGGTCAACCAGTCGACCCGCAGAGTCCGGAAGTCCCCGTGTGGGCGCTGCCTCGCCACGAGGTACCAGCGTTCCTGCCAGCTGACAAGGCGGTAGGGGTCGACCTCGAGGGTGGCTTCGGCCCCGTATCGCACCCGAAGTCCTTGGCGATCGCGAATGGCGATGGCCAGTTCGCTGAGCATGGCGCCGTCGACCGAGGGCGCTGCCGCGTTCGTGGCCGTGTTGACTGGTGCCACGTCGAGGTTGTCGTGCACGGCCCGGACGCGGCGGCGGAGCCGATCGGGGAGCGTCTGTTCCAGCTTGGCCAGCACGCGATCACCTGTCGTGTTCACGCCTGGGATGGTGGTCAGCAGGCCGAGGCCGATGGCTACGGCAACGGCCTCTTCCTCATCGAGCAGCAAGGGAGGAATGCGGCCGCCGACCCCGAGCTCGTACCCCCCGCCACGTCCCGGCCGGGAGAGGATCGGATACCCCAAATTGCGCAACCGGATGATGTCGTTGCGGATCGTGCGCTCCTGCACTCCGGCTCGTGCCGCCAGGGCGCGAGCCGACAGGCCGGGCTGGCCTTGCAGCAGCGCCAGCACCGTCAGCAATCGCTCGGCTGTCCCGCTCACCAGGTCCCTCGAATCAGCCGGTAAACCAGGAAAGAAACGTACCGCATAGGGCTGCACAGTGAGTCCTATGGATACCACCCCAGCACCAGCCCTGACCCTTCGACCGTTCGAGATCGCTGTCCCCACCGCAGCCCTCGAAGACCTTCGCGCCCGTCTGGCGGCCACCCGGTTCGCGGCGACTCTGCCCTCCGATGACTGGGGCGTGGGCACGCCCGACGCATACCTGCGCGACATGGTCCGCCGTTGGCTGACCTTCGACTGGCGGGTCGAGGAGGCGCGCATGAACAGCCGACCAAACTTCCTCACCCACGTGGACGGTCAGGTGATCCACTTCCAGCACGTCCGCTCCCACCATCCCAAGGCCGTC